>Ga0209719_1000652_pt1 | contig 49246 bp, 52 predicted proteins | sample AD_JPNAS2_MetaG_FD_184421 | JGI IMG/M metagenome (GOLD analysis project Ga0209719, IMG submission 184421) | Active sludge microbial communities of municipal wastewater-treating anaerobic digesters from Japan - AD_JPNAS2_MetaG (SPAdes) (version 2) | ecosystem: Engineered > Bioreactor > Anaerobic...
GAGAGCGGGTGTTCACATTCCCGCTCTCTTGCTTGTAGACGAAGCGCGCTACGTATTGAGGAGGTAGGTGACTGAATGCGTCAGACGTTCGAGACGAACATAGCAGGAAGGAAGCTGTCGGTTGACACTGGATACGTCGCCGGCCAGGCGGGGGGGTCCGCGCTGGTGCGGTACGGCGACACAGTAGTCCTGGTTACGGCAACGGCTTCCAAGGAACCCAGAGAGGGCATTGACTTCTTCCCGCTTCTGGTTGACTACGAAGAGAGGCTATACGCAGTGGGCAAGATCCCCGGAGGGTTCATCAAGCGGGAGGGGCGCCCAAGCGAGGCTGCTATCCTGGCGGGGAGGCAGATCGACAGGCCCATACGCCCGCTGTTTCCCGAGGGCTTCAGAAACGACGTTCAGGTGGTAGCCACAGTGATGTCGGTGGAACCCGGAGTGGAGCCTTCGGTGCTGGCGATGAACGGCGCCTCTATTGCCCTCAGCATCTCCGACATCCCATTCGATGGGCCCATCGCCGGCGTGAAGGTTGGCCTTGTGGACGGAGAGTTCGTTATCAATCCCAGCGCAGAGCAGCTGGACAAGTCCAGCCTGGCACTGGTCGTCGCCGGTACCCGCGACGCGGTGCTCATGGTGGAGGCCGGCGCCAACGAGATCCCGGAAGAGCAAGTGCTGGAGGCGATTATGCGCGGGCACGATACGATCCGGGAGATAATCGCCTTTCAAGACGAGATCATCGCCGCAGTAGGCGTCCCCAAGCGGGAGTTTCGGGTGTTCGAGCCCGATCCGGAGCTGGCTGCGAAAGTCGAGGCATTCGCACACGCGCGCATGGATGAGGCGGTGCGAAACCCAGATAAGCTGGCACGCGAGGAACTGGTTGGTCGCGTCAGGCAGGAGACCGCAGCCTACTTCGAAGAGGAGATGGGCGAGGAGACTCCTCACAAAGACATAGAAGTAGTGCTGGACGCGATGCTCAAGCAGATAGTCAGGAAGATGATCGCTGTCGAGCACATCAGGCCCGACGGCAGGGCGCTCGACGAAATCCGCCCGATCAGTTGCGATGTGGGCCTGCTCCCCCGTGTGCACGGGTCGGCCATGTTCCGGCGCGGCCAGACGCAGGTGATCACCGTATGCACTCTGGGAGCAGTAGGCGAGATGCAGATCATCGATGATCTGGGCCTGGAGGAATCCAAGCGCTACATACACCACTACAACTTCCCGCCCTACAGCGTCGGCGAGGTGCGCCCTATCCGGGGCCCGGGCAGACGCGAAATCGGCCATGGGGCGCTTGCGGAGCGGGCGCTTCTGCCGGTTATCCCGTCCGAGGAGGAGTTCCCCTACACTATCAGGCTGGTATCTGAAGTCGTGGAGTCCAACGGCTCCACAAGCCAGGCCTCAGTATGCGGCAGTACCCTGTCGCTGATGGACGCGGGCGTGCCTATCAGAAAGCCTGTGGCAGGGGTAGCCATGGGGCTGGTCAAGTACGAAGACAACTTCACTGTCCTCACTGACATCCAGGGCTTGGAAGACCACCTGGGCGATATGGATTTCAAGGTGGCGGGCACGCGCGACGGCGTGACTGCGATTCAGATGGATATCAAGGTCAAGGGGATCTCCCGCGAGATTCTCCAGTCAGCGCTGGAGCAGGCCCATCGCGGCAGGATGTTCATCTTGGGCAGGATGCTGGACACTCTGGCAGAGCCTCGGCCCGAGCTTTCGCCGTATGCGCCCAGGATGCTTACGATCAGCATCGACCCCGACAAGATCCGCGACGTGATCGGGCCGGGCGGCAAGATGATACGGAAGATCATCGAGCTCACCAACACCAAAATCGATATCGAGGACGATGGCCGCGTGTTCATAGCCTCAGTCGACGAGGAAGACGCCAAGCGCGCCCTGGCCATGATCAACGAGCTAGTGCATGATCCCGAGCCGGGCGAGGTGTACACTGGCAAAGTCACGCGTCTTATGCCGTTCGGAGCTTTCGTGGAGGTTCTGCCGGGCAAGGAAGGCCTGGTGCACATATCTCAGCTCGCCTACGAGCGCGTTGCAGCTGTGGAGGATGTTGTGAACGTGGGCGATGAGATAACCGTGAGAGTAACAGAAATCGATAGCCAGGGCAGGATTAACCTTTCGCGCAAGGATCTGTTGCCCAAACCTGAAGGTTTCGTGGAGCAGCCCTTCGACCGGGGCCCCAGGCCGCCGCGCCCGGGCTTCGCGCGAGGAAACAGCGGGCCCAGGCGAGATGGCGGGGCCGACCGACGACGCCGGTAAACCCCACAGGATGATGTAGCTTACTACCGCAGCCGGAGCAGTTCCGGCTCTTTTTTATTTTGGAAGGGACTCTTCTTTCGAAGTAGAATATACATCAGTGTGTACGAGTCCACGAAATGGGAAGGCGGTGAACACGTTGGATCGGGTGCTCGTGATCAACACAGGCTCCACCTCCACGAAGATCGCGATCTTCCACGGCCGTGAGCCGGTCTACTCAGAGAACGTGCACCATCCCGCCGAAGAGCTCTCTCAATTTCCACAGGTGCCTCATCAATTGGAGTACCGAAAGGCCGCCGTCCTCGCCAGATTGGAACACTCCGGTCAGAACCTTGACTCCATTGACGCCGTGGTATCGCGGGGCGGCGCGCCGGCGCCGATGCCGGGCGGAGTGTACGCTATCAGCCGGGCCTTGCTACAGGACCTGCTCGACAGGCCGGCCACTGAGCATGCGGCGAACCTGTCTCCTCCCATAGCCTATGCCATCGCTGAGTCGCTGGGAGTGCCGGCATTCTTTGTCGACCCCATCACTGTCGATGAGTTCGAGCCGCTGGCCAGGCTGTCCGGCCTTCCGGAGGCGCCGCGCAACTCGAGATTGCATGCGCTATCGATCCGGAGTACAGCCCGAAGAGTCGCAGAGAAGCTCGGGCGGGCTCTGAGCGATATCAACGTGATCGTGGCCCACCTGGGCAGCGGCATATCCATATGCCCTGTCAAGGCCGGATTGATGGTGGACGCAAACGGGGCCGACGATGAAGGGCCGTTCTCGCCCGAGCGCGCCGGAACGCTGCCCATGGCCGACCTGGTGTCATTATGCTTCTCTGGCCGGCATACTCAGCGGGAAATGCTCAACAAGCTTACTCGCCGGTCGGGGCTCATGGCTCACTTGGGCACCGCCGACGCGCGTGAAGTGGAACGGATGATCCAGGCAGGCGATGTGCACGCTCTCCAGATCGCGCAGGCCATGGCGTATCAGATCGCCAAAGAGATTGGGGCAATGGCTACGGTAGTATCGGGGAAGGTCGATGCCATTGCGCTCACAGGCGGCCTGGCCGCCTGGGGCAGGCTGGTGGACGACGTTTCGGCGCGGTGCTCATTCATAGCGCCGACGATGGTGTTCCCCGGCGAGAACGAAATGGAGGCCTTGGCCTGGGGCGCCATACGAGTACTTGCGGGCGAGGAAGAAGCGCGGGAATACGTCGCCGCTTCCGCGCCATGAGGGAGGTAGGTATCATGCTGACATCCTTTGATCAGGTTCTGGCGCGCGCGAAAGAACGCGCGTCGGCGCGAGTAGCCGTCTGTGCAGCGCAGGACCGTGAGGTACTTGAAGCGGTGAAGATGGCGGTCGACATCGGGATGGGCGAGTTCACATTGGTCGGAGATGCCCGCCGGATCACCGAGCTGGGCTCCAGTGTGGGCCTGGATCTGTCCGGAGTCGTCGTGATGGACGAACCGGACGCTGCGAAAGCGGCGCGCCTGGCAGTGGGCCTGGTGAGTGCGGGGGAGGCCGGCATACTGATGAAGGGGCTCGTGCCCACGGCGGACTTCCTCAGGGCTGTACTCGACCGCGAAGTCGGCCTACGCACAGGCAAGCTTCTCAGCCATGTGGCCGTTTTCCGGTCTCCGCGTTACGACAGGTTTTTCTACCTGACCGATGGCGCAATGGTTGTCGCGCCCACGTTGGAAGAGAAGGTGCAGATCATCGAGAATGCAGTGGGTGTGGCGCACGGGCTGGGCAACGAAACGCCCAAAGTGGCGTGTGTTGCCGCAGTGGAGGTAGTGAACCCGGCCATGCCCGAGACCGTAGAAGCGGCGGCACTCGCGAAGATGAGCGATAGGCGGCAGATAAAGGGATGCATCGTCGACGGTCCGCTCGGGCTCGACAACGCGGTATCGGTGGAGTCCGCTCAGCACAAGGGTGTGGGCGGGCCCGTAGCCGGGCAGGCCGACATCATCCTGGCGCCTGACATAGCCGCAGGCAACGCGATCTACAAGACCATGATCTACTTCGGCGACATCGAGTCGGCCGCTGTGGTCGCGGGGGCCCGAGCCCCCATTGTGCTCACCTCCAGGTCCGATTCGCCCCGAGCTAGGCTGCTATCGCTGGCTGTGGCGATAGTGACGTCCAATTAGCGGGAGGTGGCCGAGGTGCACGACCCGACACTGCTCGTGATCAACCCCGGATCCACATCCACGAAAGTCGCCGTTTTTCACGGTGATCAGATCGAAGCGTCGGATACATTGCGGCATGACGCTGCCGCTATTGCAGCATTTCCCCGAATCTTCGACCAATTCGACATGCGCAGAGATGCTGTGAACAAGTTCCTGTCTGACAACTCGTTCCCCATCGAACGCCTCTCCGCCGTCATAGGGCGCGGCGGTGTGCTGCCTCCGCTTGAGGGCGGAGTCTACATCGTCGATGATGTGCTGGTCGAGGCATTGTATGAGTACGGTTGGAACCACGCGTCCAGCCTGGGCGGTCTCATTGCCAGGGATATCGCCCAAGCAGTCGGTATTCCTGCGTACATCGCAGACCCGGTGACCACTGACGAGCTCGACGATCTCGCGCGCATTACGGGGCTGCCGGAAATCGAGCGAAGAAGCGTTTTCCATGCGCTCAACCAGAAGGCCGTAGCCAGGCGCGCGGCTTCCGCGCTGGGTCGCGAGTATCATGAGTGCAATCTGGTTGTCGTGCACCTTGGAGGCGGAATCAGCGTGGGCGGGCACCGCAAGGGCCGAGTAGTCGAGGTGAGCAACGCCCTAGACGGCGAAGGGCCGTATGCTCCTGAACGTTCGGGCAGTCTGCCCAATACTGGAGTAGTGAAGCTCTGCTACAGCAGCGCCTACACCGAACGAGAGATCAGGAAGAAGATCACAGGCCAGGGCGGGCTAGTCGCCTATCTGGGCACAAACTCCCTGCTCGAAGTGGAAAAGCGGATTGCCGCGGGCGATGAGTACGCCAGGCTCTGCTATGAGGGAATGGCATACCAGGTAGCCAAGGAGATAGGTCGAGTTGCGTGCGCCTTGAGCGGGGAAGTGGATGCGATTGTCGTCACCGGCGGCGCTGCCAACTCCACCATGCTGGTGGGGTTGATCACTGACCGCGTGAAGTTCATCGCCAAGGTGCTCGTGTATCCGGGCGAGGAAGAGATGCATGCCCTGGCGCAGGCGGCCATTCGGGTTCTCGCTGGCTTTGAGGGAGCAAAGCGCATATCGCCGCCGGTAACCGACCGCAAGTCGCATACAGAATGAAGCAGGAGGAGGCGGCCCGTCAATCATGAGCAAAGTCGTTTTCGATGAGGCGAAGTGCAAGGGCTGCGAGCTATGCGTGCACTTCTGCCCCAAGAAGGTCATCCAGATGGCCGACAGAATCAACGCCAAGGGGTATCACCCGGCGAGTCTTGCTGACGAGGAGAACTGTATCTCCTGCGGCACATGCGGCAGGATGTGCCCCGACGCAGTCATCGAAGTATTTAAACCCTGAGGAGGGCAGTACGCATGGCAGAACGTAAGCTGTTCAAGGGAAATGAGGCCGTTGCAGAGGCTGCTGTCAGGGCCGGGTGCCGGTTCTTCTTCGGATATCCGATTACTCCGCAGAACGAGATTCCGGAGTACATGTCGCGGAGGCTTCCCGAGGTGGGCGGCGTGTTCCTCCAGGCCGAGAGCGAGGTAGCGGCCATCAACATGGTGTACGGCGCCGCAGGCGCAGGCGGACGAGTGATGACGTCTTCGTCGAGCCCCGGAATCAGCCTCAAGCAGGAAGGGATATCCTATATTGCCGGCGCCGAGCTTCCATGCCTCATCGTGAACATGGTCCGCGGCGGACCTGGGCTCGGCGGGATTCAGCCCGCCCAGAGCGATTACTTCCAGGCCGTTAAGGGCGGAGGGCACGGCGACTACCACTGCATCGTGTACGCGCCTGCATCGGTGCAGGAGATGGTGGACCTGACCATGCAGGCATTTGACGTGGCTGAGAAGTACAGGATGCCGGTGATGATACTTGGCGACGGAGTCCTGGGCCAGATGATGGAGCCTGTAGCATTTCCCGACGCTCGCCCCACCGATGCCGCAGCTGCCGATTGGGCCACGACCGGGGCGCGCGATGGCCGAACCCCCAGGCTGATCAACTCGATATACCTGAAACCGGACGAGCTCTTCCGCCACAACCTAAAGCTTCAGGCCAGGTTCGAGCAGGCAAAAGCTGCGGAGGTTCGGTATGAGGCTGTCGATACTGATGACGCCGACATCGTGCTGGTTGCCTACGGCACTACCTCCAGAGTGTGCAGGGCAGCGATGGACAGGGCGCGTGCCGCGGGCATCCGCGTCGGCCTGATAAGGCCGATCACGGTGTCGCCCTTCCCGTATCAGGCCATCGCCGACGCGGCTCGCACGGCGCGTGCGTTCCTCACTGTGGAGATGAGCCTGGGGCAGATGGTCGAGGACGTCAAGCTAGCTGTGTGCGGGGCTGCGCCCGTCCATTTCTACGGAACCACGGGTGGAATCGTGCCCACGGCCTCGGCGATAGCAGAAGAGGCGCGCAAGATCGCTATGGCGGAGGTGGGAAAGTGAAGCAGGTGTATGCTGTTCCGAAGGCTCTGCAGCCCCGGGCAACGCACTACTGCCCTGGCTGTACCCATGGTATTGCCCACAAGCTAGTTGCAGAGGCCATTGATGAACTGGGCGTGCGCGACCGCGCTATAGGCGTGGCCCCGGTGGGGTGCGCCGTTTTCGCCTACGACTATTTCGACTGCGACTTTCAACAGGCTGCCCACGGGAGGGCGCCTGCCGTTGCCACCGGCATCAAGCGAGTCGTGCCGGATGCCGTGGTCTTCACCTACCAGGGCGATGGCGACCTCGCTTCGATTGGCGCAGCCGAGATCATCCACGCCGCCATGAGGGGCGAGCGCATAAGTGTCATCTTCATAAACAACGCCATTTACGGCATGACCGGGGGGCAGATGGCCCCTACCACTCTTGTGGGGCAGAAGACGACTACATCTCCGGCAGGTCGCGAATCGGGGCACGCAGGCAGCCCTATCCGCGTCGCCGAGATGCTGGCTACGATCCCTGGAGCCGCGTACGTTGCCCGCGTCGCGCTATCGTCGCCGGCCAACGTAGCGCGCGCCAAGAAGGCCATTCGGAAGGCCTTCGACACGCAGCTATCGGGAGCGGGGTTTTCACTGGTGGAGTGCTTATCCACATGTCCGACCAACTGGGGGTTGGCGCCAGTGGAGGCAATGGAATGGCTGGAGAAGAACATGATCCCATACTACCCTCTGGGCGAGTTCCGTACTCCGGAAGGAGGGGTTAGCAATGGTTGAGGAGCTGATCATTGCTGGATTCGGCGGCCAGGGAGTGATGGTCATGGGCCAACTCCTGTCCTACGCAGGTCTGCATGAGGCGAAGAACGTGTCGTGGATACCGTCCTACGGGCCGGAAATGCGCGGGGGCACAGCCAACTGCTCGGTCGTGATATCCGACGAGAGAATCGGATCGCCCATAGTCACCGAGCCTATGACTGCGATTGTGATGAACAGGCCGTCGCTCGACCGGTTCGAGCAGGCCGTGAGGCCGGGCGGATTGCTGATCTACAACGACTCCCTCATCGATCGGGAACCTCAGCGGACCGATATCCGTATCATCGCTGTTCCTGCCGTAGAGATGGCCCGGGAGCTTGGGTCCGATCGAGTCGCCAACATGTGCGTATTGGGCGCGTACCTGGGCGCCACGGGCGTGGTTGCGCTCGAGTCTGTGGCGGAATGCCTGAAGGAGGTTCTGCCTGAGCGGAGGCATGACCTGATACCGCTGAACGTGGAGGCACTCGCTCGAGGAGCGGCGCTGGCGAAGCCGTAGCGCCGGTCGGAGTATGCGGCCTTGCCGGGGTAGAATACTCCGGGGGGCTGAATCGATGATCAATGCCAGGCTCGCCAGGGTGGTCCGCGTTTTGGAGGAGAACCCCGGCATTCAGGAACTCATAGTGGACATGGACGGCGGCGGGGAGTGTGCGGCTGTATGCTACCCGCCGCTAACTGGACCTGCGAACCCCGGGGATGAGGTCATCGTCAATACCACAGCCGTTGATCTCAAGCTTGGGAGCGGCGGGCGTCATTTCGTGATCTGGGCGCTCCCGCGCAAGCGCCTGAGCGGTCAAATGCGCGGTCACATCATGAAGATGAGATACTCCCCGATGCAGGCATGCACGGGGAGTTTCGAGGAAGACCCCGCAAACCGCGCTGCCATTGAGGCCTTCACAGGGCTCCATGGCATGCCTGTGGTAATATGTGAACTCCATTCCATGGTTGCGCCTGCAGTGTGCGGGTTCGCCGGCAGGGTCGCCTATATCATGACAGACGGCGCGGCGCTGCCCATTGCCATGAGCCGGGCAGTGCGTCAGCTGAAAGCTTCGGGGTTCGTCGATTCGACGATAACTGCCGGGCACGCCTTCGGAGGCGATCTGGAGGCCGTAAACGTACACTCGGCGCTGGTTGCGGCCAAGGCGGTAGCCCAGTGCGACGCTGCTGTGGTCGCAATGGGCCCGGGCATCGTAGGTACAGGCACTCGCTACGGATTCTCCGGCATCGAACAAGGATGGATCGCGGACGCAGCGAACAGGATGGGTGGACGGCCCATCGTCGTTCCTCGCCTCTCCAGGCTGGATCCACGTCCCCGTCATCAAGTGGTTAGCCATCACACCTTGACGGTGTTGCGCGATGTGTGCTGCATGCCTGTGACGTGTGTGCTGGCGTCAGACATGCAACCTGAGTTCGCCAAGGAGGCGCAAGGCCGGTTGGCCGATGCCTCCAATCGCGGCGGGCACTGCCTGGTGTATGCGCCCGGGCGCGACGGCCTGAAGCGGGCTTTCGCGGAGCAGCTGGAGCTTTCCACTATGGGGAGGGGCCCCGACGAGGAACCCGAGTTTTTCCTTACGTGCGCGGCAGCTGGGGAATACGCAAGAACGATGGTCATGAGAGATAAGGAGTAAGGTGAGCGAGTGGTGTCGGTGTTTCGCGAAAAACTAGTGGAACGCAGGCAGGTGTATGGCGGGAAGATCGTGACCCTGAACGTGGATACGGTGGAACTTCCCAGTGGCTCGCTGACAAGCCGCGAGGTAGTTGCAACCCGCGACTCGGTAGGGATAGCGCCTGTTACGCCCGGCGGCGATCTGGTCATGGTGCGCCAGTACAGGCATGCCGGAGCCGTGGAGCTCTTGGAGATACCTGCGGGCAGAATGAACGCGAGCGAATCGCCTGAGCACGCCGCCCTGCGCGAGCTGGGCGAGGAGACGGGCTATAGGGCGCTCGAGCTGACGAAGATCGCGGGATTTTACCTCGCCGTGGGGTTTGCCACTGAGTACATGCACTTGTACGAGGCTCTAGTGGAACCAGGCGGCGAACCGCACCCTGACGACGATGAATATGTGCAGGTCGAGTTAGTCCCGCTATCGCGGATCCCCGGGATGATAAAGTCCGGCGAGATAGAGGATGCTAAGACCCTGGCCGCTCTATTGCATCTGGCATGGACGCGCGGCTTGGCCCAAGCTGACTCACGGAAAGGATAGGCGCCTCGTGAAGGAGTATTTCGTGGACCTACATGTACACATTGGGCGAGACCTCCGCGGGCGGCCGGTCAAGGTGTCCGGCGCACGCGACCTCACATTTGAGAATATCGCCCGTGAGGCCGGCGAGCGCAAGGGGATCGATGTGGTCGGCGTTGTGGACTGCGCTTCCGGGCGTGTGCTGAGCGATATCGATCTTCTGCTCCAGTCGGGCGCGATGGAGGAGTGCCCGGGCGGCGGTATGCGATACAAGGGGACGACAGTGATCATCCTCGGCGTCGAAATCGAAGCCTCGTGCCAGGCGGGCGCGGGCCCAAGCGCGCACTATGCGGCATACTTCGCTACATTGCCCCAGGTGCGCGAGGCTGCCAGGGAGCTAAGCCGGCACATGACCAATATCGACCTGAGCACGCAGAAGTCCCGACTAACGCCTGAGCAGTTGGCTCGGCTTGTGGGCGACATGGGCGGCTTGTTTGTCGTGGCTCACGCGTTTACCCCTCACAAGAGCCTCTACGGAACATGCGCGGGCCGGATCGCCGACGTGTTCGGCGAAGAGGCTCGGCGCCTGGTAGAGGCGGTGGAACTAGGGCTGTCTGCAGATACGGGCATGGCCGACCGCATTGCTGAGCTGGCAAGCTACACGTTCCTGTCCAACTCCGACGCTCACTCGCTCGGGCGGATGGGGCGGGAGTACAACGTGATGCGACTTGAGTCGCCGTCTTTCGCCGAGGTATCGCTGGCTCTCGCTAGAATCGACGGACGACGCGTGGTCGCCAACTACGGGCTCGACCCCAGGCTGGGGAAGTACTATCTGAGCGCCTGCCAAGTGTGCGGAGCGCGCTTCCACGCGCTGAACGGGGCAGTGGGCTGCCCGGAGTGCGGCGCCTCCCGCGTGGTGCGGGGCGTGTCCGACCGGGTTGACGAGATCGCCGACTTTGCTGAGGCGAAAAGCCCGGCCCACCGTCCTCCCTACATGCACCAGGTGCCTTTGCAGTTCGTGCCCGGCGTCGGGCAGGCCCGAATCGCCCGGCTAATCCAGGCTTTCGGATCGGAAATGGCAGTCCTGCATCGCACAACCCGCGATCAGCTGGCAGAGGCGGCGGGCGAACACATTGCAGATCGCATAGTGGCGGCCCGTGAAGGGAGGCTCACAATCCAGGCGGGAGGAGGAGGGACCTACGGACGGATGCTTCCGGACTGAACCGAGAATACCCTCGTCGCACGGCGCATAGGGATGGCCTACGGGGGTGTCCTACGTGGCCAGGAAGCAACACGCTGAGAAGCGCGCATTCGGTCACATCAGGGCCAACGCTGCGTGCTATGCATTGTCATTCGTCATGCTCGTAGCGGGAGTGTGTACAGGCGCAGTATACGCCTCAGCGATGCGAGAGGGCAGTGCGACTGCATTCTCATATCTGGAATCGGGCCTTTCGGACCTGCGCCGCGCCGCCCCTGTATCGCACGGCAGCGTTATGCGCGCGAGCGCCAGTGCGAACCTGTGCTCAGTGGCCTTCGTGTGGCTCGCAGGCCTCAGCGTACTGGGCTTCACAGGCGCGCTGCTCGTACTGTTCATCCGAGGTTTCTCCATAGGGTTCACTGTAGCTTTTTTCGTCAGGCAAATGGGCGGCGCCGGCGCCGTATTGGCGCTGTCATCTGTACTGCCGCACAACCTGGTGGCCGTGCCGGCGCTGCTGGCGGCATGCGCGACCTCAACGGGCTTTGCATGGTCGGTGGTGAAGAAAAACCTCCTCGGAATCGACGCGGACGTTGCGCGCGCCTGGACGGGCTCGGTGACATCTCTGATCCTGTCGGCCGCAGCCCTTGTGTTCGCCGCGTTTGTACAGGTCTATGTGTCGCCCGCATTTCTCATACTTGCCGCCAGGTTCGGTTGACGTGGGCGGCAGCAGGAGGGCGCGGTCACGCGGCGAAGATTAGTGTATGTGCGGCGATGCGCGTCCGCCGCCCATGGGCACGACAACCGCGCAGGTTTGGAGGCCTCCCCTCATTGCTGAGCTGTATTGAGGAGTACATATCGTATCTTGCGATCGAGCGAGGTCTTTCAGAGAATACTCTGGAGGCCTACGCCCGCGACCTCAGCCAGTTTGCTTCGTTTGCCGCTCGTGTCAACCGCGGCGAGGATGAACCGCGGGAGGAAGACGCGATCGGCGCCGGGCAATCGCTGGTTGCCGCGTTCATTGCCCACGGCATGGAGTCAGGCATGTCGGCGGCCTCTGCTTCCAGGCGGCTCTCGGCACTACGCGGTTTCTACCAGTTTCTCGTGCGCGAACGACACATCGCGCGCGATCCTACCGCCAACCTCGACACCCCCAGGCAGGCACAGCGATTGCCCAGGGCGTTGACTGGAGAGGAGATCGACAGGTTGCTTGTTGCGCCGTCGGGCAGCGATCCTCGTTCTATGCGCGATCGCGCGATGCTGGAGTTGCTTTACGCTTCAGGCCTACGCGTTTCGGAGCTGGTTTCGCTATCGACCCGCGACGTTGATCTGGAAGTAGGCTATGTGCGCTGCATAGGCAAGGGCGATCGCGAACGCATCGTGCCGGTGGGGCAGGTCGCGGCGTGGGCTATCCAGCGCTATTTGGCGCTGGGCCGGCGTGAACTCGCTTCAGCCAGCGACGACGGTAGCCTTTTCATCACCAGCCGCGGAGTTGGGATGACTCGCCAGGCCTTCTGGAAGATAGTACGGCACCGAGCAGCGGAGGCAGGGATCTCGGCGCGGATTACCCCGCACATGCTCCGTCATTCATTTGCCACGCATCTGCTCGAGCACGGCGCCGACCTCCGGTCTGTTCAGGAGATGTTGGGACACGCCGATATTCGAACAACGCAAGTCTATACGCACCTGACTCAGACGAGGCTCAGAGAAGTCTACGACAAACATCATCCCAGGGCTTGAAAAGGGGAGGCAGCTATGAGAGCAGTCTTGGTTGTGCTCGACGGAGTGGGAGTGGGCGAACTGCCGGACGCAGGTGCTTACGGCGATAGGGGAAGCAATACCTTGGTCAATACCGCGAAAGCCGCCGGCGGGCTCAGTCTACCCAACTTCGGGCGGTTAGGCCTGGGAAACCTCGCGGCTGACGCAGGCGCCGAGCTCGCGGGGGTAAGCGCATGCGATTCACCAATGGCTTCATATGGGCGGATGGCTCAGGCGTCGCCGGGAAAGGACACCACCACAGGCCACTGGGAAATCACCGGAATCCAGCTGGAGCAGGCCTTTCCGACGTACCCGGCCGGGTTTCCGCCTGAGATCATAACGGCGTTCGAAAGGTCTATAGGCCGGCGGGTTTTGGGTAACCGGCCTGCGTCAGGCACGGAGATCATCATGGAACTGGGCGATGCGCACATGGCCACGGGCAGTCCAATCGTGTATACGTCGGCAGACTCGGTGTTCCAGATCGCCGCGCACGAGGACGTGATCGCCCCAGACGAGCTCTACGAGATGTGCCGCACTGCCCGCGCGATCCTGACAGGACCCCATGCCGTGGGCCGAGTGATCGCCCGCCCGTTCGAGGGCAGCCCGGGGAGGTTTTCCAGGACCGACAGGAGGCGGGACTTCTCGCTTCCTCCACCCGGCCCCACCCTGCTGGACTTGGTTGCCCAGGCGGGGCTGGACGTAATGGGCTGCGGCAAGATAGATGACATTTTCGCCATGAGAGGAATCACCCTAACCAGGCACGTATCAGGCAACGACAAGATATTCGATGCCGTTCTCAGCTTCCTCGACGAAGGCCGACCGGGGCTGATCTTCGCCAATTTGATCGATTTCGACATGAAGTGGGGCCACCGCAACGATGTGGAGGGTTTCGCCCGGGGCCTCGAGCACGTGGACCAACGCCTTCCCGAGCTTCTGCGGCGGCTCCAGGATGATGATCTCCTGGCCATCTGCGCAGATCACGGCAACGACCCCACTACCCCGAGCACCGATCATAGCAGGGAGTACGTGCCGGTTCTGGCCATGAGCCCAGCGGCTGCCCAGTTGGGGCGGTCCGGGCGACCCATCGGGGTCAGGTCCACATTCGCGGATCTGGGAGCCACAATAGCCGATTTCCTGGAGATACCGTGGAGCCTGGCAGGCGAGAGCTTCTTGCGGCAAGTGCTGTAGAAACATCCGACTGGGTGAGGAGGAGTTGGGTTGAGAGCCCCCGATATTATCATGAAGAAGCGCGATGGACTCGTGCTTTCCGCCGAAGAGATACGCTACATGATCCAGGGCATGCTTATGGGGGAAGTGCCTGACTATCAGATTTCGGCATTTTGCATGGCCGTCTTCTTCCAGGGCATGACATCTGAGGAGACTACAGCGCTCACTCTGGCCATGGCCGACTCCGGGCGCCGGGTCGACCTCTCAGCCATACGCGGCGTCAAAGTCGACAAGCATAGCACGGGAGGGGTGGGGGATACCACCACCCTGGTGCTTGCGCCCATGGTGGCTGCGGCGGGAGTACCTGTGGCCAAAATGTCCGGCCGTGGCCTGGGGCACACAGGGGGAACCCTTGACAAGCTGGAATCCATCCCGGGCTTTCGAGTCTCGCTCTCTGAGCGAGAATTCGTGGACCAGGTGAACCGGATAGGCCTGGCTGTTGTTGGGCAGACGGAGGACGTGGCGCCGGCCGATAAGCGACTGTACGCCCTGCGCGATGTCACGGCCACGGTGGAGAGCATCCCTCTGATTGCGTCGAGCATAATCAGCAAGAAGCTGGCCACAGGTGCAGATGCCATCGTTCTGGACGTAAAGGTCGGGAGCGGTGCATTCATGCATGAACTGCACAGTGCACGCGGGCTCGCTCGGGCCATGGTCGACATAGGCCGCATGGCCGGGCGCAGAATGGCGGCGCTGATTACTGACATGAACCAGCCTCTGGGGCAGGCAGTAGGCAATTCGCTGGAGGTCGTCGAAGCCATTCACACACTATCCGGCCGCAGTAGCGGTCGCCTCCTTGAGCTCTGCTTCGAACTGGGCGCCCGTATGGTCGTGCTGGGAGGAGTCTCGGGCGATGTCCAGCAGGCCCGCGTAATCCTTCGCCGCCTGGTGGAGTCGGGGAAGGCGCTTGCGAAGCTTGAAGAGATGGTGGAGGCCCAGGGCGGGGATGTGTCATGCATAGACGATCCCGATCGCATTGGAGTGGCGCCGCTATCCACCCGGATCCTGGCCCCGGCAGACAGCTATGTGTGTCGGGCAGACGCTCTTACGCTGGGTCGCGCAGCGGCGGCCATGGGAGCCGGCAGGCAGCGAAAGACGGACTCGGTCGATCTCGGCTGCGGACTTCGCGTCCTGGTATCCGTGGGCGACAGGGTCGAGGCCGGCCAGCCGGTGGCGGAGCTCTTTGCCAGCGCCCAGTCACGGCTAGATGAAGGAGCGGCCGAGGCGGCATCGGCCTTTTCCTACTCCGAGGCGCCGTGTGAAGCGCCGCCCCTAGTCTACGAAGCCATCGAGGCGTAGAGACGAACTCATCCTGTATAACCGGGCATGCCACAGAATATGCTCTCTTGAAACAAGAGACGAAGGGAGGCATGCCCCTTGTCGTACAAACCCGCCACGTCCACTTGGGCCCCCCGGGCCTGCGCTCTGCTGGCCTGCGCCGTGCTGAGCTGCTGTTTCCTGTCGGCCGCCACAGCCTGGGCTTCGCCCGGGGTAGCCGGTTCGCTCGCGGCGGCAGCCGCGGCTGAGCTTGCCAAGAAAGTGACTGCGCCGTCGGCGATTCTCATGGAGGCCACCACCGGCCGCGTCCTGTGGGAGAAAAACGCTGACGTTGCTCGCCCCATAGCCAGCGTGGTCAAGATAATGACACTGACGCTTGTTATGGAAGCTCTGGAGGCGCATCGCATAAGCCTCAATGACATGGTGATCGCGTCCGAGCATGTGGCATCGATGGGCGGTTCGCAGATCTGGCTGGAGCCAGGCGAATCGATGGCCGTGTCGGAGCTTCTCCGGGCGGTTGCCATCGAATCAGCTAATGACGCAGCCGTAGCCTTGGCCGAACACGTAGCCGGAAGCGAGGCCGCCTTTGTGGCGATGATGAATGAAAAGGCCCGCGACCTTGGCTGCGCCAATACTCGTTTCGTCAACGCAACTGGGCTGCCCGAATCCACGGCGGATGGCGACTGTGCGTCGTCCGCGCGCGACGTGGCCATAATGTCAAGGGAACTCCTGCGCTACCCAGGAATCCACGAGTGGCTTACAATCTGGATCGGCTATGTGCGAGACGGCAAGAACATGCTTACGAACACTAACCGTCTTATTAGGTTCTATCCTGGCGCCGACGGCCTGAAGACAGGCTACACTGACAGGGCCAGGTATTGCCTGTCAGCTACGGCGGTCAGGAACAACGTGAGAGTCATAGGAGTGGTACTGGGCGTCTCCACCAGCTCCGTGCGGTTCGCGGAGGCGTCCACCTTGCTCGACTACGGCTTCAAGATGTGCGAGGCGCAGACGCTGGCCCGGGCGGGGCAGGAACTAGGCCGAGTGCGAGTAGTCCGTGGGGTCGACACGTCGGTGAATGTCACCATAGCCCACGACTTGAGTGTGGTCACGCTAAGGGGTGAAGGCGGCAAGATCGAAGCCAGGATCGCCCTGCCGCAGCAGCTTGAGGCCCCCATCGAACAGGGTCGGCCCTTGGGCAAGATGGTAGCGCTTCTCGACGGGGTCGAGGTGGCCCAAGTCGACGTGATCGCGGCGCAAACGGTGCCCAGAGCTCCGTGGCTCAGGCTGATCTCGAGGCACACCCGTGAGTACATCAGATCGCACTTCCTGTTTGCCCCGCATTGACACGGCAAGAAGGATAGCCGCTCGCCAAAGGAGAATCTGTCTCCCGGCGCAATCCATAGGGAGGCGGGGGATTATCCTTGTTCGACTGGGTGCTCCGCGGGTCTGACCTCGTCGTTGACCTCCAAGGGGAGCTCGATTTGTCCTGCTCCGAACGTGCGGCGCAGGCTATCGACTCGCTGATCGACGCCAACCGCGGTGCGAGGCGCGTGATCCTCAGGATGGACAGAGTCACTTTCATCGATAGCTCGGGCATTGGGATGGTGTTCGGGAGGCACAGGCGCCTGGCCGCGCGCGGCGTTGCCCTGGCCATTGCCGGCGCGAGCGTGCGCGTGACTCGAACCCTGGATCTCCTCGGCGTGTCGGAGCTGATGCCGGTATATGCATCACTAGAGCGTGCCTTGTCGGCGCAAGAGGGGGTCAGGAAATGGAACCCAAGGTGAACTGGGCGCGCGTGGAGTTTGAGTCAGTAGCCGAAAACCTGGGGTTCGCGCGCGTCGCCGCAGCTAGCTGGGCGGCTGGGCTGGGATTTACGCTGGAGGGGCTGGACGACATCAAGCTGGCTGTGTCGGAGGCCGTGTCCAACTGCATAGTGCACGCATATCCGGAGCGCCCAGGCAGGGTGCTGATGCAGCTATCCGCCTCCGATCACATCCTTACAGTGTCGGTGCAGGACGAAGGCATTGGGATCGAGGATGTCCTGGCAGCTCGTCGCGCCGGCGTGACTAGTTCGTCCCAGAGGATGGGCATGGGGTTCACTCTCATGGAGGCACTGTCGGAGTCGATTGAAGTCACGTCCTCGCCGGGGCACGGCACGGCGGTGGTGATGACTTTCGCGCCGGGTGACCGCTGATGCCCTCCGGCGACGGATGCGATGATGGCGATATCCGGAGGCACGCCGGGCTTGCCATGTATGTTGCAAAAAGGTTCGCCGGGCGAGCGGAATTGGCCGACCTGTACCAGGCCGGCTGCGTTGGCCTGGTCCGAGCCGTGCGTACCTATGACCCGGCGCGCCGGACGGCTTTCGCGACCTACGCCGTTCCCCTCATGATCTCCGAAATCCGGGCATACCTCAGAGGCTCGGGCCCGCTACACATACCGCGGCCTGTGCGTGAACTCGGCCAGAAGTGCCGGGAGGCGCGAGACGCGCTCATCGCCGAACTCGGTTGCGATCCGCTGGTCTCGCAGATTGCGGCAAGGCTTGGCGTCTCTCCGGCCGATGTCGCCTTAGCTATGGACTCTGATGCGCCGATCCGTTCCCTGGATGAACCTGCGGGCCCTGCGTCAGATGGCCTGTCGCTCCTCGATGCAATACCAGGCGAGCAGATGCCTGACGAAAGCGTGTGCGATTCGCTCGCGCTGAAAAATGCGTTGAGCCGTCTGAACCCTGATGCGCGGGCTGTCATCGTCATGCGCTTCTTCGAGGAGCGTACGCAGGCCCAAGTGGCGAAGGCTCTGGGGATCTCGCAACCACAGGCTCACCGGATCGAAAAGGCTGCCCTTCGCGAACTCAGGCGCAGCATGGCTGGTGAATGAAAGCTCCCGGCGCGTCGCATACTAGCTGACGCAGGGGGTGACTTCCACCTTGGCAGACCCCGGAACCAGGAAACACAAGGCAGATGACAGAGCCAAGTATCAGAAACTGGCCTCATCCATTGTGCCTCGACCGCCGCTGGCGCGGAACACAGCTGTCGCGTTTGTTGTGGGCGGCCTCATATGCATGGTGGGGCAGGGGGTCATGAACGCCTTCATCGCGTCCGGCATGACGACCGACGAGGCAGTAGGGCCCACGCTTGCCACAATGATCCTAATTGGCGTGGTTTTGACGGGATTATCGATATACCACCACATAGGCGAGTTCGCCGGCGCCGGCGCCGCTGTTCCCATAACCGGGTTTGCCAACACTGTAGCCGCCGCAGCCATGGACTTCAAGCGCGAAGGCTATGTTCTGGGCATGGGTGCAAAGATGTTCATCATTGCCGGGCCCGTGCTGGTGTACGGAATACTGGCGGGAGTGACTGTTGCGCTCATCAAGTGGCTTTCGCGGGGGTGAACCATGGCGAGTAGGAGGATCGGCAAGAGCACCATGCGATTTGCGACGCCTCCAGTGATCGTGTCCGCTGGAACAGTTGCCGGGCCCATGGAGGGCCGAGGGCCGATGGCCCGGTGGTTCGATGAAGTGGTCCCGGACGATATGTTCGGCGAACGCACCGCAGAGAAGGCCGAGAGACGATTCATGGGGGACGCGGTCAAGATAGTGCTCAAGCAGGCCGCCGTCCAACCCCAGCAGGTGGATTACTTTATAGCCGGCGACCTGCTGAATCAGATAGTCACAGCCAGTTTTGTTGCCGAAGACCTGGGAATACCGTTCATTGGCGTGTATGGGGCCTGTTCCACGTCGGTTCAGGGCTTGGCTTTGGCGTCCGCCCTAGTTGATGCGGGGCTTGCGAATCTGGCGCTCGCAGCAACCAGCAGCCATTACCAGACAGCTGAGCGACAGTTCAGATACCCCATAGAGCTGAACATCCAGCGCAAGTCGACATCGCAGTATACCGCGACCGGAGCAGGGGCTGTACTGGTGGGGCAATCGGGAGGCAAGGTCAAGATCACCGAGGCCACCCTGGGGCGGGTGATAGACATGGGCGTCAAGGATCCGAATCAGATGGGCCCCGCCATGGCGCCCGCCGCAGCCGACACCATCTTCAACCACCTCGCCGACACCGGACGCGACCCCGGGTTCTACGACGTGATCATCACAGGCGACCTGGGCAGTGTGGGATCGGAGATACTGCTCGAGCTGATGCAGCGCAGGGGAGTGCCTCTGGGCGGCAACTACGCCGACGGCGGCGTGTTGCTGTTTGGCGGAGTGCGCGGCACAGGTGTGGGAGGCAGTGGTTGCGCCTGCTCAGCGTTGATAACGGAAGGTTTCGTGTGGAAGCGAATGTGCAATGGCGAGATCGGGCGGGCTCTGATCGTGGCGACGGGCGCACTGCTATCGCCGCTCACCTGGCAGCAAGGCGAGTCGGTGCCTTGCATCGCCAATGCAGTCGCGCTTCAGCTCTGAGTTGCTCAGGTAATTGGGGGGAGAGTTCCTGGACTACGTAATCGCGTTTCTGGTGGGAGGCGCCATTTGCGCGGCTGGCCAGCTCCTGCTGGATGTGGCCAAGATTCCTCCGGCACACATGCTGGTGCTCTTCGTTGTGGTCGGCGCCATTCTGTCGGGGTTCGGGGTGTATGACCGGCTTGTGGAGTTCGCAGGCGCCGGGGCGCTGGTGCCGGTGTCCGGCTTCGGGCATTCCATCAGTCGCGGATCTCTGCTCGAGGCACGAAGACTGGGAATGATAGGGCTGTTTACCGGGGCCTTTGAATTCACAGGGCTGGGAGTAGCCACTGCCGTGTTCTTCTCGGCCCTTATCGCTCTGGTGGCCAATCCGAAAGCATGAGCCTGGTTGTGGGAGTGCCGCGCGCCCTCCTATTCCACGAGTATGGCCCCCTCATGCTGGAATTGCTGCGCCAGTGCGGCGCCAGGGCCGTGCTTTCTCCTGTGACGAACAAGCAGATCCTCGAGGCAGGGCTGGAGACCTGTGTTGACGAGGCCTGCCTTCCGGTCAAGACCTTCTTCGGGCATGCCGCCTATCTTGCTCAGCGGGTAGACGCTCTGTTCGTTCCGAGGTTCGTGAGCGTTGAGCGAGGGGCGTACATCTGCCCAAAGCTAATGGGATTACCCGACATGATACGTGCGAGGGCGCCGGGCGCGCCCAGGATAATCGATCCGTGCATCGATATGTCGCGAGGGTTTGCGACGACGGCAAGGTCCATCGCCCAGCTGGCGCCGGCGCTTGGCGTGAGCCGCGGCCGCCTGGGGATTGCGTTGACAAAATCCATGAAGGCGGCATCCATCGGCGCCGGCGCGCCACTCGACGACGGGCGAACTGACGCAATCGGCAGCGGAGTACGTATAGGCGTTCTCGGGCATGACTACAACCTCAACGATCCGTATATCAGCCTGGATCTAGTCGGCAAGATACGGCACTTGGGGGCTGCGACCGTGACGGCCGGCGCCTACTCGCGCAGGGAGACGGCCAGGTGGGAGCGGCAACGAGCCCAACGAGGAGCCAAACGTCTCTTCTGGACATTCGGTCGCCGCCTTCTGGGAGCGGCGTACCGATGGCTCGACACAGGCGAGGTAGACGGCATCGTACATCTGATGAGTTTCGGATGCGGGCCGGAATCATTCATCGCTGAGGTCATCCAGCATGAGGCGAGCGACCGCGACTCGGTTCCCCTAATGTGTGTTAATGTCGACGAGCATTCGGCGGAGGCCGGGCTCTCCACGCGCCTGGAGGCATTTATCGACACGGTAGCTATGAGGAAGTGCGAACATGCGAATCACCTTTCCACATCTAGGCAACCTGTGGATACCCGTTAAGGCGTTCCTGCGTTCGCTGGGCCACGACGTGGTCACGCCGCCCCCGACTACCAAAAGGACTCTGTCGATGGGGGCGAGGCATACCCCTGACGGCGCGTGCCTTCCTCTGAAGGTGACCATGGGCAATTTCATCGAAGCGGCTGAACTCGGGGCCGATACCATCCTCATGGTGGGCGGAATCGGGCCGTGCAGGCTGGGATACTACTGCGAGCTTCAGCGCCGCGCGCTAGCCAGGGCCGGCTGCAATGCCCGGCTACTCGTGGTGGAACCTCCACGGTCGGATCCTTGGGGGTTTGCGAGCGTGGTCAGAACAATCAGACGCCGCGCCACGTTCAGGCAGATTGTGGAGGCAAGCCGGCTTGCGTGGGCGAAGTTTGAGGCGGTGGACGCGCTGGACCAGGCAGCCAACATGGCTAGATGGCGCGAAGTTGGCCCGGGAAGCGTGGACGCATGCATCCAGCATGGACTCGCACTTCTCGATGCGGCCGAAACGTGCGATGCCGTACGCGAAGCGGCTGGGCAAACGCTGCACGATGTGGAGACGCGTATCGGGGCAGGGCCGCGCCGGGCAGCACGTGTGGGAGTTGTGGGCGAGATCTACATCGTCATGGAACCGGCGGTGAACATGGATGTATGCAAGAAGCTGGGCCGGCTGGGCGCGCAGGTGGTGCAGCCGCTCACGTTCTCTCATTGGATAGAATCACACGTCGTATGCGACATAGCCCGCTGGATACCAAGGCCCGATGTCCTGTCGTGGTCCAGCCCCTACCTGAGGCACTTCGTGGGAGGGCACGGGGTTGAGAGTGTTGGGCACTCCGTCGACATGGCGCGATCGGGCCTACACGGGGTAGTACACCTGGCGCCCATGACATGTATGCCGGAAATCGTGGCCGGCAGCATTCTTCCGAGCGTGAGCCTGGCTGAAGGCATACCCGTAATGTCGCTTGCTGTAGATGAGCATACGGGCGATACCGGTTTCGATACCAGGCTCGAGGCCTTCGTCGACCTGTTGCTGGCCAGAGTGGGCGACCGCGGCAACATATCGGCGCGCACCGCGCCCTGCCCGGTTTCCACGCGGCGACAGTCTATGCTATAATCGAGCGCAGGGGAGGTGGCTCCAGTGAGCGGCAATGATCTTCTGTATTCACTCATGACCCTGCCAATCCTCCTACTTGCGCTGTCGGTGCATGAGTACGCGCATGCCTGGGTTGCGGTTAAGCTAGGCGATGCCACTCCCAGGTGGGAAGGACGGCTCACACTCAACCCCCTGGCCCACCTCGACCCCATAGGCCTTCTGGCGTTGGTGGTTACGGGGCGGTTTGGCTGGGCGAAACCCGTGAGGGTGAACCCGATGAACCTGGCCGACCGCAAGGCCGGGATGGTCATGGTCAGCTTGGCCGGCCCAGGGGCCAATATTGCCCTCGCCATACTCCTATCGGCCGTTTTCAAGCTGATCTACGGCGCATACGGGTTTCGGAGTGAGGCAATCGCTTTTCTCATGATGGCCCTCGACCAAGGGGTATGGATCAACCTTGGGTTGGCTGTGTTCAACCTGATACCTATTCCGCCTCTTGACGGCTCGAAGATACTCGCTGCCGTACTCCGGGGCGAGGCGGCAAGGGTCTACTATCAGCTGGAGCAGTACTCGTACATCATTCTCTTGGTGTTCATCATGACCCCGCTATCGAAATGGATCCTCGGCCCCATCGTCAAGGTGCTGTATCAAGCAATCATGTAGAGGGTGGTTTGGTTGAAAAAAGGCCGCATATTCAGCGGGATGAGGCCCACAGGAATGCTTCACCTGGGCAACCTGGCAGGAGCGCTGAACAGCTGGGTTCGATTGCAGGACGATTATGAGTGTTTTTTCGCAGCCGTGGACTGGCATGCTCTCACCACAGGATACCAGGACACATCGATGATCCGCGAGTACACCAGGCAAGTGCTCATCGACTTCATTGCGGCGGGCATAGATCCTGAGCGCTCGATCGTCTTCCGTCAGTCTGATGTGAAGGAACATGCTGAACTGCACTTGTTGCTTTCAATGATTGCGCCCCTCGGATGGCTTGAACGGTGCCCGACCTACAAGGAGCAATTGCAGCAACTTGCCGAAAGAGAGATAACCACATACGGGTTTTTGGGCTACCCTGTGCTGATGGCCAGCGACATACTGGTATACAAAGCCGACACAGTCCCTGTGGGCGAAGACCAACTGCCTCACTTGGAACTGGCGCGTGAGCTCGCCCGTAGGTTCAACTACATGTACGCACCGGTCTTCCCCGAACCTCAGGCCAAACTGAGCAAGGTGACCGTGCTTCCGGGCACCGATGGCCGGAAGATGAGCAAGAGCTACGGAAACACTATCCAGATCGCCGATTCGCCGGAGAGAATACGCGAAGCTGTGAAGTCAATGGTCACCGACCCCGCCAGGATACACAAGAGCGATCCGGGGCACCCCGATGTGTGCACAGTGTTCGCATACCTGTCGGCGTTCGCGCCCGAGGCCCGAGAGGTGCGAAGGAGCGAATGCGAGGGGGCCGGAATCGGCTGTGTGGCGTGCAAGCGGCAACTCGCCGACACGCTCATCGCAGTGCTCGCTCCCATTCACGAGCGACGGCGGCAGCTTGAGGCCACTCCCGGCCAGGTAGAGTCAATCATGGCCGACGGCGCAATGCGTGCAAGGCCTATGGCTGCCCGCACACTGGAGGAAGTCCGCTCAGCCATGAAGATATGAAGGTAGATACCGAAGGCTTCTCCGGGCCGCTGGATCTGCTGCTCTCGCTGATAGAGAAGAAACAGATCGACATATGCGAAGTTTCGATCAGCGAGATCGCCGATGATTACCTCGAACAGGTGTCTGCCATGGAATGGCTCGACATCGACCAGGCGGCCGAGTTCCTCATCATGGCGGCGACTCTTCTGTACATCAAGGTGAGGGCGCTGCTGCCGGCGGATGAGGATCTGGAAGAGCTCGCTGCCGCAGCGGAGGAAGTGCCTGACCCACGCGCTGAGCTTGTCGTCCGCCTTGTGGAATACCGCAGGTACCGCGACGCGGCCCGCCTCTTGAGGAGCCTGGAGGCTGTGGGGTCTCGCATGTACACGCGCCCTCCACGTCCTCTGCCCACACCCACTGTGAAGGCCAATCCCATGGAGGGGATCACCGGGCACGACCTTCTCCAGGCGTATCTGGACGCGTCGTCGAGTATCCCGGAGGAGTTTCCGTACCTGCCCACCGACGAGATACCAATCGCCACCCAGATGGTTGCGGTGCTTGTGCGCCTGGCGCGCAGGGGGAGGTTGGGACTGTTCGAGTTCCTTGGCGGAGCCGAATCCCGCCATCTGCTGGTCTCCACCGTTCTAGCCGTCCTGGAACTGGTTCGGCGCGGTCGCATCTCGGCATCACAACCTGCACCGTTCGGAGAGATCTGGATGTTCCCCACATCACAAGCGACGGGAGGTGTGCCCAACGAACCCGCATGAAGCGCAGGCGGCAGTTGAGGCCATCCTGTTTGCTGCATCCTTCCCTCTGGGTTTGAAGGACATTGCCGCGGCAATTCAGGTAGACGAGGATACGGCAGCCAAGCTCCTTCGCACACTGCAGGACAGATACTCCCGTAAGGATTCAGGTATCGTTCTTTCGGACGTAGACGGTTCGTTCATCTTGACGAGTCGGCCGGAGTACGCCCCATACATAGAGAACCTGTCGGCACGGCAGCGTCCGGCGCCCCTGTCGCCGGCGTCTATCGAGACTCTGTCTATCATAGCCTATCGTCAGCCCGTGACCAGGGGCGAAATCGACCGGATCCGCGGCGTCTCGTCTGACTCGAGCATCGCCACGCTCACGGAGCGCGGCCTCATCGCTGAGGTAGGCAGGCGCAACAGTGTGGGCCGGCCGGTTCTGTACGGAACCACGCGGGAGTTCCTCATGTATCTTGGGATCACTTCGCTTTCGGACCTGCCGCCGCTGCCCGAATCGGAAGACCAGTGAATACCTGGTGCGCAGCGCAGCACAATACCCCCAGGGAGTGGTGTTGATGCGCTGGGCCAGCGTGGCGCTGCCGGCGGTCGCGGCGGTCGCGACTGTGCTTGCCGTCGTTCTCTACTGGCCTTTCAGACTGGATCTATCTATCACGCGGGACTCGACACGTACTCGAGCAACAGCGCGCGTCTCGCCGTGGCCTTTCCATGCCTCAGTACCCTTCTATGTCCGAGACGTGCCGCCTCCCACCATCCCCGCCGCTCGATGGAGCGTAGCAGATCTTCCGGAGACCTTTGAACGGCTGCGCAGGATGGCCAGGGTGATCACGTCCGCCGCCTCGCTAGGGCACAAGCTGATAGAGCTTACCTGGCACTCATCGATCGGTACAGGCGACGCAGCTTCCACCGCCATCGCCTGCGGGGAGCTCTGGGCGATCAAGTCAATCGTCGCAGCATGGATGTGTTCCAGGTGGGGAAGAGGCCGGAAGGCCCCGTCTGTCTCTGTAGCGCCCGTATTCGGCCCGGCGCGGTTCTGCACGTCGTTTCACGTGGTTCTTGAGACGGCACTTGCGACACTCCTTCGTGATGCCCGGCTGCGGTCGGCTGCCTGGTCGCTCGCAGGCACGCTCAGGAAGCGTCGAGCGAATGAACAGGCCGCGGGTCTAGAATACTAGTGTAGATGATCAGCGCCTGCACCATGCGTGCATGCTGGGGAGGAGAGAGAGTTTGCCCGACCATCCCATAGATGGCTTGATGAAGACTACCCTCGACAGCATCGGCCAGATGATCGATGTCAACACCATTCTTGGAGATCCTGTCGAGACTCCGGACGGCAACGTGATCATGCCTGTCTCGCGTGTTACGTTCGGGTTCGCGGCCGGCGGATCCGACTGGGCGGCAGAATCGCAGTCTGCTTCGAACGGCTCGCCTTTCGGCGGAGGAGGAGGCGCGGGGATCTCGCTGAACCCAGTGGGCTTCCTGGTAGTGGGCAACAAGCAGATCAGATTCCTGCCGGTCACGTCGGACGCCGTGTTCGACCGCCTGCTGGACGTGGTGCCTGATGTGCTCACTCGGATGGGAGCAATCCGACCGCAGCCGGACATGGTAAAGCCTCCGTTGCTCTGAAGGTCGCAACCGGCCCGGCAACGGGCCGGCACTGGTAGAGCGCCTGACCCTGTGGTATAATCCGGTAGGGCGCGAGCCCTACACGGTAGCCTCGCTTTGCGCGAGGGCAGCAGAGGATGAACTCACATGGCACAGCAGTTTGCAGTGATTGGGCTTGGAAGGTTCGGCATGAGTGTGGCGCGCACCCTGTCCGAGCTTGGCCAGGAGGTCTTCGCCATTGATGTGGACGAAGACAAAGTACAGCGGATAGCGCCCGTCGTAACCCACGCAGTAGTGGCCGATGTTACCGATATCGAGGCCATGAGGTCCATAGGGATTCGCAATGTGGACGTAGCAGTGATCACTGTGGGCAGCGAAGTCAAGGCCAGCATGGTGGGGACAATGGTCCTCAGGGAATTGGGCGTCAGGACGATCGTCGCCAAGGCCAACGACGACCTGCACGGCAAGGTTCTCGAAAAGCTTGGCGCCGACAGAGTAGTCTACCCCGAGCGCGACGGGGGCTCGCGGTTGGCGCGGGTGCTCACGTCCACCAACCTCATCGAGCAGATCGACTTGGATCCCGACTACAGCATCGTAGAGATTACCGCCCCGTCCAGCCTGGCCGGGAGGTCTTTGGAGGAACTCGCGGTACGGGCCCGTTTCGGCGTGTACGTGATGGCCATCAGATCCGGCGATGTGATGACAGTGGCTCCCGGCGCCGACGACGTCATTCACGAGAATGACGTGCTGGTGGTGATCGGGCGCAACGACCGGCTCCAGCGCTTTCGGAAGGTATGACGACTGAGCGAATCGCGCGATTCCTGGCTCGGTCGGGGGTGGCATCGCGGCGTGCGTGCGAACAGCTTGTGGCATCCGGGCGAGTCACGCTGAACGGCTTGCCGGTCACCTCGCCGGCCACGTTCGTCGATCCCGAGCGCGATGTCGTAGCTGTCGACGGCAGAGCCGCGCAGCCTCTGAAGAGCCATGTCTACCTTGCTCTTAACAAGCCGAGAGGTTTTGTGACCACAGCAAGCGACACCCACCACCGCCCTACAGTGCTCGATCTCATCCCCGACATCGGCCGCAGGATCTACCCTGTGGGCAGGCTGGACATGGATTCCGAAGGCCTCCTTATCCTGACTGACGACGGAGAACTCGCGTTCGGGCTCACTCACCCCAGTCGCCAGGCATCAAAGACGTATCTGGTAAGGCTGCAGAGGCGCGCCACTCAAGACGACCTGGACCGCCTAGCCCACGGCATCCAGCTGGACGATGGTCCCACGTTGCCTGCCAGGGCGCGTCTTACCGACACGTCGGGCAAGCTCGTCGAGATAGAGATGCGTGAGGGCAGGAAACGTCAGGTCCGGCGCATGTTCGCCTCCCTGGGCAACCGAGTCGTCCGTCTGAAGCGCACGAGGCTCGGCTGCGTGGAGCTGGGACGCCTGGCAGAGGGCAGTTACCGCGAGCTCACACCCGAGGAAATCAAAGGGCTCAAACGGCTGTTGCAGCAGGGCCCTGCGGAAAGGCGCTGATGGCTTGGCGGCGGGGAATGCCATAGCAGTGATCGGGGCGGGCGCCGCAGGCTTGATGGCTGCGGCCGCAGCGGCCGGCGCAGGAGCAAGCGTCACGGTTTACGAACGGAACGGGATGGCCGGCAAGAAGATACTTGTATCGGGAAAGGGCCGGTGCAACTTCACCCGCGACTGCTCCGCACAGGAATTGGTGGAGGGTTTCGGCCCTCGCGGCAGGTTTCTCTACTCGGCACTATCGTCGTTGGGGCCTGCCGAAATGTGCGTTCTCATGGAGAACCTGGGCGTGCCTTACAAGATCGAACGCGGGAGAAGAGCATTTCCTGCAAGCGACAGGGCGTCGGATATACGCGATGCCCTGTACAACCGCGCAGTGGGAAGAGGAGCGCGCTTTGAGTTCGACCGACGCATCGTTCGCCTCGCAGTCGAGAGCGGGTCAGTTGTGGGCGTGGTCGATGCACGGGACGCCCTGTTTCGGGCAGACGCAGTCATCTGCGCTTCCGGCGGTGCGTCCTACCCTGCCACCGGAAGCACTGGCGACGGATATGCGCTTGCACGGCAAGCGGGGCATTCGGTGAACGAGCCAATGCCTGCCCTGGTGCCGATGGAGACCGTCGAAGAATGGCCCCGCCCCCTCGCAGGGCTTGCGCTTCGGAACGTAGAAGTCACATTACTCGACAGCGGCCGAACTCGCGGGCGCGAATTCGGTGAGATGCTGTTTACGCATTACGGGGTGGGAGGCCCGATCATCCTCACTCTGAGCCGCGCAGTGTGTCAGGCGCAGAGGACCCGCCGAGAAGTCGGGCCGGGCCGTTTCACCCTCAGCATCGATCTCAAGCCGGCGCTCAGCGAGGAGACTCTGGATCGTCGGATCCAGCGCGATCTGGCTGTCATGTCGCGAAAGCAGCTCAAGAATTCCCTCGACATGATGCTACCTAAGGCACTCATCCCGGCTGTCATACAGTCTGCCGAAGTAGACGACACTACTCCTGCCAACCAGGTAACGGCGGCACAAAGGGCAGCGCTGGTCGGCGCGTTCAAAAGGCTTCGCCTGACGGTACTCAGGCCGCGTCCTCTGGAGGAGGCCATCGTGACCGCGGGCGGAGTGGAGCTTTCCGAGGTCGATCCGCGTACCATGGAGTCGAAGATGATGCGAGGCCTATTCTTTGCCGGAGAGGTACTCGACGTAGACGGTCCCACCGGAGGCTACAACCTACAGGCTGCCTTCTCCACGGGCCATCTGGCCGGAATCTCGGCAGCTGGGCAGAGGAGAGATTGACTTGTCGCGCCGTGGCGATGTCGCGACTATCCTGATTGCAGCTGCAACACTCACGCTTGTCGCACTGTGTGTGATCGCGCAGTGGATGATAGCTTCCGGCGGCATCGCCCGCGGAAAGCTTCTGCTTGAAAAGACTGAAGGTCAGGTAGTATGGACATGGGCCGGCGACGGCCAGGGCATTCCCATGGGCACAGCATCCGAAGCAGGATGGATTCTGCTGGCCTTGCCTGAAGCGTCCGAAAGTGTGTTCATACTCATCAACGGCGAGGCAGTTGCAGACTTCGGCTACACGCGCGCAGCCATAGTTGTTCACAGAGGCGACCTAGTCGAGATCGACGCCGGCCAAGATCCGCTGGGTGACGGGCAGGCTACTACCCAACTCCAGGTGGAGGTGGCCGACACGACTCCCAATGTGCGGGCGCCGCGGCGAGGCCTGCGCATACAGCTATCGCCGGGTAGAACGGTCGTTTCGAACATTATGCTATAGACTCGAATCATATTTTGAGCTGCAGGCGAAGGAATAGCGGTTCGGGTGTAGAATAACAGTGAATTGTGCACCAATAGGAGAGTCCGAAGGCATGTCGCTTGAACGTTCGATCGCAATAGACGGGCCTGCAGGCTCCGGCAAGAGCACGGTCGCCCGTATGCTGGCTGGAGCCCTGGGGTATAGATATGTGAGCACCGGCGACTTGTACCGCGCGCTCGCGCTGGAAGTGCTGAGGCAAGGCGCTGATCCGTGCGATGAGGAGTCGGTGGTCGGAATCGCGCAATCGATGTCGGTAAGCGTCGAGCCCGCACCGGGCGGCGGTCAGCGCACCATTGTCGGAGGCGAAGACGTAACCGCCTTGATACGCAGCGCACAGGTAGATTCGATCGTCTCTGCCGTGTCAGTGTACCCGGCGGTTCGCACGCGTATGGTGGTACTTCAGCGCGCAATAGCTCGAGATGCGGATGTAGTCATGGATGGGCGCGACATCGGCGCCGTAGTTCTGGCCGAGTCGCGCTGCAAGTTCTATCTCACAGCATCACCCGAGGAACGCGCCGCGCGTCGCCAGCGAGATTACGCCGCACAGGGCAGGCAGGTTGGGCTGGACGAAGTCTACGAGGAGATCGCCCATCGCGACATGATCGACAGCACTCGCCGGGTATCGCCTCTTGCTGTGGCGCCCGGCGCAGTTGTAATAGACTGCACTGCGATGAGCCCCACGGAAGTGGTAGCCGCGATGATGCAGGTAGTCGGGGGGGCCGACGCTTGTTCTACGCAATTGCGAAAGGGCTCTTGAAGATCTACTTTCACCTGTTCTACGGTTTCAAAGTCACTGGTCGGGAAAACGTGCCGACCGTAGGTGCTGTCATAGTGGTTGCCAATCATGCTAGCGCCCTTGACCCTCTGGCTCTTGGCGCAGGGTGTCCCAGGCCACTGCGGTTCATGGCCAAGGCCGAGCTGTTTGACAACCCCGTCCTGGCCCTGATTCTTCGTGGCTTTCGCGCTTTTCCGGTTAAGCGGGGGCAGGTGGACCGTGAAGCTTACCGTACCTCCATGGAGGCTCTCAGGGCCGGCGATGCCCTGGGTATCTTCCCGGAAGGCACTCGCAGCAGGACCGGCGAACTCCAGGCTGCACACCCGGGAGCAGCTAGATTCTCCATGAAAACCGGGGCTCCGATAGTGCCGGCCGCGGTCGTCGGCACGTTCGCCGGGCACCGCAGGGGCGCGAACAGGTTTCGCGAAGCCCGGGTGAGAGTGGTATTCGGTGCCCCGATTCACCCCAAGGTTCCTGCCGAGGGGCGCATCACAAGAGAAGACTCTGACCGACTTGCGCATCAGATAATGGAGCGAATCCAAAACCTGATTGATGCAGCATGAAATTGCAGGGAGTGTGCTGATTTGAGGCTCTTCATCGATAGCGCCAATATTGAAGAAGTACGTCAGGCAGCTGAGATGGGAATCATAAGCGGAGTAACGACCAACCCGTCTCTTGTGGCTCGTGAAGGCCGGGACTTTCGGCAGGTCGTGATGGAGATATGCAGTCTAGTAGACGGGCCGGTTAGCGCCGAGGTGATCAGCCTCGACGCTCCGGGGATGGTGGAGGAGGCCGTCGACATCGCAGCTTGGTCCCCTAATGTAGTCATCAAAGTGCCGATGACCGTGGAAGGGCTGAAGGCTGTGCGCGAGCTCAGCGCCAAAGGCATCAAGACCAATGTTACGCTGGTATTCTCGTCGAACCAGGCGCTTCTGGCAGCAAGAGCGGGCGCGACGTACGTCAGCCCATTCGTAGGCAGGCTGGACGATATCAGCTCCGATGGCTGTGGCGTAGTGGCTGAAATAGCTGCGATTTTCGACATGCACGACATTGACACCCAGATTATTGCGGCAAGCATCCGACACCCGCTGCATGTTACGAAGGCTGCGTTGGCCGGAGCCGACATAGCGACGGTGCCCTATGCGGTGCTCCTGCAGATGGTCAAGCATCCTTTGACTGACGCAGGAGTGGCGAGGTTCATCGCAGACTGGGAGAAAGCACGCACAAAGTGACCGTTCGCAATCCCCGGATCAAGTTGGCAAAGTATGCGGGCTTCTGCGCAGGGGTGGAGCGCGCGGTTCGTATCGCTCGTGAAACGGGAGAGAACGCTATTGGCTCTGGGTCCGCCGGTGTTGTTACCCTCGGACCTCTAGTGCACAACCCCGCTGTAGTTGCGAGTCTTGCTTGCTGCGGCGTGCAACAAATCGGTTCGGTAGACGAAGCCCAAGGGCGCGTCGCCGTGATTCCGTCGCATGGCCTTTCACCCGCCGTCCTTCAGGACGCGCGAGAGAAAGGATTGTCATTGGTTGACGCCACCTGCCCGCACGTACTGCGAGTGCAGAGAGAGGTGGCGAATGCGCACAGGGCCGGCCAGTTCGTGGTGCTAGTTGGAGATACGCTCCATCCCGAGGTGCGTGCGGTTGTCCCATTTGCCGACGGGGGAATCGCCGTAGTGTCGGGGGCGCGGGAGGCAATGGCTGTCGAGCTCCCGGAAGCGCCGATCACCGTGGTCGCGCAGACGACTCAGACGGCGTCGACCGTGGACGCGGTGGTTGCCGCCATAGCCGCCCGCGGCAAGCAGGTCGGGCTGGTCAACACGATCTGCCCAGCGACATCTCTGAGGCAGGAGGCTGCCCGGGCACTTGCGCGCGAAGTCGATCTCATGGTCGTTATCGGAGGTCGCACTAGTGCCAATACCATGCGGCTAGCGGAAGTATGCAGTGACACCGGCGTGAGGGTGCTCAAGATCGAAAATGCCGACGAACTGGACGCAGAGGCTGTGCGAGCTTCGCGCACAATCGGCATCACGGCAGGAGCATCCACGCCCAGTTGGGTAATCGAGGAGGTCATGGACGCTATGAACGAGATCATCGAAGGGACCCCGGAGGAGATTCGCCGGCCGGAGCAGGAGACTGAACAGGCCGAACCAGCCGAACAGGCCGAACCAGCCGAGCAGGCCGAACCAGTCGAGCAGGTTGAACCGGTCGATCAGGTTGAACCGGTCGATCAGATCGATCATGTGGAGCAGGCCGACACTCAGGCCGAGGCCGAGGCTGCGGGCAGCTCAGAGCCGGTCGCTGAGTCCGCCGAGGATGTGCAAGCAGTCGCGGAGCCGGCGCCAAGCGAGCCTCGCGAGGATCCGAAACCTGCCGCACCCGCCCCCGTGGGGCCGCCCGAGCCGGACGTGCTCAAAGCCCGTGTTGAAGAGATCTACGACGACCGTGTCATCGTTCAAATCGAAACGGGCGAGATGGCTACCATTGTGACCAAGAGCCTCACAGCCGATGCGATCGCCCACCCCTCTGAGGTGGTCGAGCCAGGCGAGGAGATATACGTAGTCTTGGAAAAGCACAGCCGGAGTTCAGATACTCTGTTCGCCTCGAAGAGGCAAGCGGACCGCCTCCTTCTGTGGAAGAGACTGGAGCAGGCTAGAGACACCGGGGAGACGATTTCGGGCAAGGTCACCGAGGCTGTCAAGGGCGGGCTCGTGGTAGACATAGGCGTGCGGGGATTCGTCCCGGCATCGCAGGTGGGGAGGAGGTTCGTCGAGGACCTCAGCACCTATGTAGGCCAGGAGTTGAAGCTGAAGGTTCGCGAAGTCGAGCGGCTTCGCTCAAATGTGGTGCTGTCGCAGCGCGACTACCTTGAGGAGCAGGAGAAGCTTGCCCGGGAGCGCTATTTCCAAACACTCGAACGCGGTCAAGTGATCCGGGGCACAGTCACTCGGCTTGCGGTGTTCGGAGCATTTGTCGACATCGGCGACGGCGTGGAGGGATTGCTTCATATCTCCGACATCTCATGGTCGAGGATAAAGCATCCGAGCGAAGTGCTGTCGGAGAATCAGCCGGTTGAGGTCCTGGTGCTCAATGTCGAGCGCGAACGCCAGAGGATTTCGCTTGGGTACAAGCAACTCCAGCCGGATCCGTGGGAGAACGTGTCAAAGAGGTTCCCGGTGGGTTCTGTGGCAAGCGGAACCGTGACCAAGCTAGTGGAGTTTGGGGCATTTGTGAGCCTCGCCGAAGGCATAGAAGGGTTAGTGCACATCTCGCAGCTCGCCGACAGGCGCGTAGCGAGGCCAGATGAGGTCGTGTCGGTGGGCGACTCGGTTACTGTCAAGGTGATAGGCCTTAGGGAGCAGGAACATCGAATCAGCCTCTCCATCCGGCAGGCGCTGGAGGATGGGGAGCGGAACGAGTACCGCAAGTACATGAAAGACAACCGGTCCGATGACGGCGTTACCATCGGCGACCGGATAGCCTATGACCCCAGCAAGTTTAAGGCCGGCGCCGACGAAGAAGGCGAGTAGTCCCTCATTTAGGCTTCTAGATGGTGTTTCGTTGACACTCATATTACCATGTGCTAGACTAGCTCTGGCCGTCTGCCCCCGGAACTTGCCGAGGGCAGGCGTCGTTAAGGCTAGAGGAGATGTCACTCGGGACGGAGTTGCAAAGGGGGATGCCAAGGCATGTCTAGGCGTAAGAGCGAACTCATTCCAGTCATCGCAGTGGTAGCGGCTCTGGCTGTTGTCGCAATAGTGTGGGTCGTCGTCACTAATGCGACAGCTGTCGCCATCGTCAACGGCCAGAGGATCACTCGCCGCGCATTCGTAAACAGGCTTGAGCAGGTCACGGGGGAGCAGGTTCTGTCGGATCTCATCAACGAGCAGCTGATAGGGCAGGCGGCGAAGAAGGCCAAGATAACTGTGACTTCCGCAGAGGTCGACGCGGAGATGGAGAAACTGCGCGAGCAGATAGGCCCCAGTTTTGACTCAGTGTTGGCCCAGTATGGGATGACCGTCGAAGACCTCCGCAAGAACATAGAGCTGAATCTGCTGGTTTTCAAGGTATCTACCAAGGACATCACCGTGAGCGATGATGCGCTTATGGCGTTTTTTGACGAGCATAAGTCCGACTATGACCAGCCTGAGATGGTAAAGGCCAGCCACATCCTTGTCGAGGCCGAGGACAAGGCCAAGGAGATTCAGAAGAAGCTGGCCGAAGGGGCCGACTTTGCCGAACTGGCACGCAGCGAATCCACCGATCCGATGTCGGCGGCCCAAGGCGGCGATCTCGGGTTCTTTGCGCGCGGGCACATGGTGGCCGAGTTCGAGAAGGCAGCTTTCGCGATGTCGCCCGGCCAGACCAGCGCGCCGGTCAAGTCCGAATACGGATACCACATCATCCGTGTTACCGAGCGGAAAGACGCGCATGAGGCCACATTCGACGAGGTGAAGGCGGACATCGAGCGGACGATCAAGGGTAATCAGGCCAAGAGCGCTCAGGCGCTTGCCGCTGAGCTCAAGCTTGAGGCCGACGTTACCATCACCGACTCGAAGTACAGCGATCTTTCTTCATCTACGAACTAGCCCGTGGGAGCAGGGAGAGGGGAGCCCGGCTCTCCTCTCCGTTTTCATTTCTCCGGGAGGTTTGAGCAGCATATGTCCATTTCTGCTGTGATCGCTCGAGTGGAGCCCGGCAGCCCTGCGGCGCTGGCGGGCATAGCTTCAGGCGATACGCTTGTTTCCATAAATGGCCGCTCAGTGCGGGACATCATCGATTATCAGTACTATGCCGCATCTTCCCGCGTCTTTCTCTGCGTCGACAAGCGCGATGGCTCCAGGCTTCACGCGGTAATCGACAACGACTACGACACGCGATTGGGCATTCACTTTGACGAGCTGGCATTCGACGGCGAAAGGCGGTGCGCGAACAAGTGCGTCTTCTGCTTCATCGACCAGCTGCCGGCGGGAATGCGCAGTAGCGTGTATTTTAAAGACGACGACTACCGGCTTTCGTTTCTGCAGGGCAATTTCGTCACGCTCACGAACCTTTCTGATTGCGACATTAAGCGCATCATCCGACTTCGGCTGTCGCCTCTGTACATCTCGGTGCACAGCACGGACGAGGAAACGAGGCGCAGGATACTCGGGCGGGAAAAGGTGGCGACCCGACCCATCATGCCTACGTTGAGGCGCCTCAGCGAGGGCAGGATCGAGTTTCACGCGCAGGTAGTGCTGGCGCCCGGACTGAATGACGGGGCGGCGCTCGAGCAGACTATTGACGACCTCGCGCGTCTTGGGCCTTCCTGTGCCTCTCTGGGGATAGTCCCTGTAGGGCTCACCTCGCACCGGGAGGGCCTCGTCAAGCTGGAGGCGGTCGATTCCGACGTGGCCAGGCAGGTACTCCACACCGTGCATGAGGCTCAGCGCCGCCTGCTTGCCGATCGAGGAACGCGGTTTGTATTCGCTGCGGACGAGTTCTACTATCTCGCGGGCCAGGACATCCCCGCGGGCGACGAATATGAAGGCTACCCGCAGCTAGAAAACGGAATCGGCCTGTCCCGCACATTCTCGGACGAATTCGGGGAGGCCGAGCGCAGCCTTCCGGAACAGGCAGTCGCGCCGGCGGATGTCACGGTCGTCACGGGCGTACTGGGCGCCCGGGCGATAGCGCAAGCCTGCGCCAGGCTCAGCAGGATCAGGGGCGTCCGAGTCCGCGTGCTTCCGGTGGCTAACAAGTTCTTCGGTGAGAGCGTTACTGTGTCAGGCCTGGTGGTTGGAGCCGATATTGTACGCGCGCTGAAGAAAGCGGAGGGCGGGTTCGCCGGTGACTTCGTGGCCATTCCCGACGTAATGCTCAGGCGGGGCCAGGAATGCTTTCTCGACGATATGACGCCGAACGATATTGAACAGGCCACGGGGATGCCTGTGAGAATCGTCAGTGCATCCGCCCGCGGGCTTGTCGAATGCGTCATATAGTCGTGTGGGCCGGACGGGAGGTGGGGTAACGTGGCGAGACCGCTGGTGGCGATAGTTGGTCGACCCAACGTGGGCAAGTCGGCCCTCTTCAACAGAATCTCTCGGGCTAGGGTATCCATAGTGGACGATACCCCAGGTATCACGCGGGACCGCGTTTACGCCGAGGCTGAATGGGGCGGCCGGGCTTTCACGTTAATCGACACTGGAGGCATAGAAGCGTACCCTGGCGATAGCATTGCAGTTCAAACACGACAGCAGGCCCAAATGGCTATTGAGCAGGCTGATGTTGTGCTGTTCGTGGTCGACGCGCGCGTAGGCGTTACGGGCGAAGACGACGATGTGGCGGACATTCTCCGCAGGTCGGGCAAGCCTGTGATCGTGGTGGCCAGCAAGGTGGATGATCCATCCCACATGGACTACAGCCTGCACTCGCTGGGCTTGGGCGAGCTCATCGCCACGTCGGCGGTTCATGGCAGCGGCATCGGCGATCTTCTCGACGCTGTGGTGCAGTCGCTACCTGATGACGAGGCCAGGCCTGAGACGGATGACGACGCGATCAGGGTAGCCGTCATAGGCCGGCCCAACGTGGGCAAGTCATCTCTCGTCAACCGCATACTCGGCGAAGAGCGTTCGATCGTGAGTGAGGTGCCCGGAACCACTAGGGACGCCGTGGACGCGGCCTACGAATTCGACGGCGAGAGATACATAATAGTAGACACAGCGGGCATCCGGCGCAAGGGGCGAATCGATGTAGGCATCGAGAAATACAGCGTCCTCAGAGCGCTGGGAGCCATTGAGAGGTGCGATGTGGCCATTACCGTGCTTGACGGAACCGAGCAGCCGTCCGCTCAGGACACAAAGATAGCCGGGTACGCCCACGAAGCCGGAAAGGCCTCTGTGATAGCCGTGAACAAATGGGACGCTGTCGAACGCGACGACACAACTGCGCGCGAGTACGAGCGGACTCTCAGGACTCTCCTGGACTTCATGGCATATGCCCCGGTGGTTTTCGTGTCGGCCCTGACGGGTAGACGGATAGGCAGGCTGCTAGAAGCTGTCAAGGCGAGCTCCGCCCAGCACCGGCGGAGGGTGCAGACCGCCATGGTCAACAGGGTCGTGCAGGACGCAGTGCTGCGCAATCCTCCTCCTCCTGATGGCGGCCGGGACGTCCGAGTGTACTACGCCACACAGGTATCGGCAAGGCCACCGCGGTTCGCGGTGTGGGTCAGCCGTCCGGACAGTGTCCACTTCTCGTACAGACGCTACCTTGAGAACGCTCTGCGCGAGGCTTTCGATTTCTCAGGCACACCCATTGAGGTCCTGCTGAAGCAGAGAGAATGACATCGGCAGAGGCTGGTGAAGACGATGAATCTCCATCCGTTTCTGGTAGTAGTGCTGTCGTACCTGGTAGGTTCGATTCCGTTTGGGGTGATCCTCGGAAGCCGTATTGCCGGACTAGACATCCGGAAGCACGGGAGCGGCAACATCGGCGCCACCAACGTCCTGAGAACACTGGGCCTGGGATTCGCTTTGTGTACATTTGCGCTGGATACGGGAAAGGGCGCATTCGCGTTCTGGCTGGCACATGTTTCAGGCCTCAGCCCGGCCTGGACCGCGGCGGCCGGAGCCGCTGCGGTGGCCGGACACAACTGGCCGCTCGTGTTACGCCTCAGAGGCGGCAAAGGAATCGCCACTACATTTGGGTTCATTGTGTTTGCCATGCCTTCTGTTGGGATCGTGTTGGCTGCCGTATGGCTCGCTGTCATAGTCATATGCCGTTACGCCTCGGTCGCTTCAATGCTGTCCGTTGCGTCCTCCCCGATCGCGGCATTTCTTGCCGGATACCCTCGCGAGTACATAATCGTGTGTCTGCTTCTCGCCTTGAGCGCTGTGGTCAGGCATGTGTCTAACATCCGGCGTCTTGCGAACGGCACGGAGAACAAGTTCGTCCTGAAGCTCAGGCAATAGAGAGCAGGAATCACCTGCGCTTCCGTCGAACTACTGTGCAATTTGCCCCTAAGTAGTCGATCTTCGCCGGGGGTGCGTTGGTTGTATTCAACATGCGATGAATGCGGGCGCATACGCGCTCTCATTGAACAACTTGTCACGATAGAGAGCGATCTGGCTCGCGTAGATCCCGGCGCGAGGGAGACGGCGGTCGAGCAGGTGGCCAATCTCAAGGGGCAACTGCTCGATGTTCTTTGTGGCGCCCTGTCGAGCGGCGACGGGCCCGTGCGGCGCGCTGCTGCATATGGCCTATCCAAGCTGCAGGATGTGCAGGCCGTGCCGGTACTGGCCCGGGCGCTCAGCGATTCCGACGAAACGGTGCGTGGATGGGCCGTTGAGGCTCTCGCCAGGTGCAGCAGTCCGCTAGTCGTAGATCCGCTTGTGCGTGCCCTGGGCGATGAAAGCGTATATGTGTACTACAGCGCATGCAACGCTCTGAGATCAATCCATGCTGACGACGTCCGGCCCGCCCTTCAGCGTGAGCTACTGTCATCTGAGCCCACGGTGAGGAAACGCGCGGCGAAGCTGTTGGGCGACATGGGCGAGGCCGAGGCTGTGCCTCACCTGGTCAGCCTGACCACGGATCCCGATGCCGGGGTTAGGTATGAAGCGGTGGAGGCGCTGAGGAAGATCGGCGACAGCAGGGCCGTGGATGCGCTCATAGGGTGCCTCGATGACGAGTCGCACGAAGTGCGTCTGGGCGCGGTTCAGGCGCTACGGTGGGCCGGCGACTTGCGTGCAGTCGAGCCTCTTGTGGCAGTATGCCTGGAAAACGAGGAGTTGCGTCTGCTTGCGATACAGGCGCTGCGCGAGATCGCAGGAGATGAGGCGATAAGCCCGGTAGTTGTTGCGCTTCGAGAATCTCGTGAACTAGTGCGCGCCACTGCAGCCAAGATACTTGGCCTATCGCGGCGCTCACACAAGATCGGCGTTAGCTAGACCAAACCACGGAGGGGTAATGAGAGATGTCCTTATTCTTGCGTAATATGGGGCTGCTGGTCGTCGCTACTCTGCTGGGCGCAGTCATTGGGCTCGAACGTGAAAGGCAGGGCAAGTCGGCAGGTCTGCGCACGCACTCTCTGGTCTGCCTTGGATCCGCGCTGATCACGATGGTCGGGATACACGGGTTTGGACCATACGGCGGCGGCCTCCGCGATCCGGCTCGGGTAGCGGCCCAGATCGTGAGCGGCATTGGCTTTTTGGGCGCTGGCACGATAATGCACGAAGGCCTCACCATTAAGGGGCTTACTACTGCGGCCAGTCTATGGACGACGGCGGGGATTGGCCTCGCGGCAGGCACAGGTCTAGTATGGCCGGCCATCGGCGCCACCGTGCTGGTCGAGTTCGTTCTGGTCTTCCTCAACCGGCTGGAAGAGCGCTACTTCCCGCACAAAGATGTCGTGCTGCGTGTCACTGCGATCGACAGGCCCGGCCTGCTCGGCGAAATAGCTACCATCGTGGGCGAACTGCGCATGAACATCGTTGCCAGCGACATAAACCTGGAGCGCGGCGAATCCATGGTTCGGATAGAAATCGTCATGGGGCACAGTATGGCGGTCGCCGGGAACCGCACGACCCATGCCGACCTGCTGCAGAGAGTCCTGGCTCTGTCGGGCGTTCTTAGGGCCGAGGTCGACAACTGGTAACGCGAAGGGGGTAGGCATATCATCCGAGTCCTCATCTCCAACGACGACGGCATAGCTGCGCCCGGGCTGGCGGCTCTGGTCAAATCCGCGTGCGCCGTGGCCGACGAAGTGTGGGTGTGCGCGCCGGATCGCGAGCGCAGCGCCGTCAGCCACGCGCTCACGATGCGAGCCCCTCTCAGAGTCCGCCGTGCGGATACGCCATGGCCGTCCGTAGCCGCCTGGGCTGTGGACGGAAGTCCTGCTGACTGCGTCAAGCTTGCCCTGGAGGAACTTATGCCAGGGCAACCGAATGTGGTTTTGGCGGGCGTGAACCGAGGGCCTAATCTGGGTACCGACATCCTCTACTCCGGAACGGTAGCCGCCGCCGCCGAAGGGGCTCTTGCAGGGATACCGGCCGTTGCAATATCGACAGTCTCTTGCAGCCCTTCTGATTATGAGCCTGCGTCCAGAGTGGGAGCGGCCCTGGCGCGTCTCGCAGCGTGCCGTGGGCTTCCGCCAGGAGTGGTGCTCAACGTCAACGTGCCTGACGGCGCCGAATTGGGCAGAATAGTCGTAACCAGGATGGGCATTCAGCGGTATTCCAACATCTTCGAGCGGAGGGTCGATCCCCGCGGCGAGGTCTACTACTGGATGTGCGGCAGCCCTGAAGCCTCGGAACCCGGCGACGGCCTAGACACGGACGCTGTGCGGTCAGGCGCAATATCCGTAACGCCCATAAAGTTCGACATGACCGATCATGCGGCCCTGGGCATCCTGAGCGGGTGGGACATTCGCATATAGCCCTGCATACGATAGACCGGTGATGCGCTGTGGGGTTGTGCCTAGTTGTGTCATCGGTGTTGGCAATCGCGATCATTGCCGCGGTGGTATGGGTCAAGTCGGCAAGGGCCGACGATCCCAGCTGGCGGCATGCCGCGTTAGCGCGGGGGTTCCTGCTCATTGCCGGGCTGGCCTACACGCTCTTGGCGTGTCGCGCCACGGTCGGCGTATTCAGAGAGGTGTTTCGGCAGTGGCCGAGATGATATCGAAGCAAGCTACGGTGGTGAACTCATTGACACACAGAAAGATGAAAGTAGCCCTGCTCATGGGCGGTTCCTCCAGCGAACGGGAGATTTCGCTCATGTCGGGCGGGCAAGTAGAGGCGGCTCTGCGCCGGTTGGGGCACGACGTGATCGTCATCGATCCGGCTCGCGACAGTGTTGCGGTGCTGGCCCAGTCCGGGCCTGACGCGGCCTTTATAGCGCTTCACGGGAAGTATGGAGAGGACGGCTGCATTCAGGGCACTCTGGAGATGCTGGGAATTCCGTACACAGGCTCCCGCGTCTTGGCCAGTGCAGTCGCGATGAACAAGATCGTCTCGAAAGCGATGTTTGCGGCAGCCGAGGTACCCACTCCGCCATGCGTCACAGTGAGCCGTAGCGATGCGCTTGAAGTCGCGCTTGCGCGAGCCCAGAGCCTCGGGTTCCCCTGCGTGGTCAAGCCTTCGTCTCAAGGGTCCACAGTGGGCATCACGATAGTCAGAGAAAGCGCGGCGCTGGCCGATGCGCTGGAGCTAGCTTTCAGGAGCGATCCGGATGCATTGATCGAGAAGTACATCACAGGCACTGAAGTCACAGTGGGAGTGCTGGGCACGCGCACTCCTCGGGCTCTTCCTACTCTGGAGATCGTGCCGAAGAACGAGTTCTACGATTGGGACTCCAAGTACACGCCGGGCAAGTCGGAGCATATAGTGCCTGCAAGAATACCAGAACCCGCGCGAGCAGAATGTGAGAGGCTTGCGGTCGAAGCTCATGTCGCTCTGAAATGCCGCGGTTACTCCAGGGTGGACATGATAGTCGAACCGTCCGGCCAGGTGTGGGTGCTTGAGGCGAACACACTGCCCGGGCTGACTCAGGTGAGCCTGTTGCCTGACGCTGCCCGTGCAGAAGGCATTTCCTTCGACCGGCTCATACAGACCATCCTGGACAGCGCGTTCGACGAGTAACCCTCAGCCGGATAGGCATACATAGGTATCGGCAGCCGGGGTCGCTCCTTGACAGAGTGATCCCGGCTGTCAATTGTCGGCCATGTACGATATAATCTGGGCAGGTGCCCACGCTTGGGCACACAGAGTCTCTGAGGAGGGAAATGCCGGTGCGTGAGCCCGTGATCGACCTAGAGCACCTGAGCGCAGACCTCAGAGTAGTCCTGGATTCCATCAATGAAGGCGTGCACATAGTTGACCCCAGTGGTATCACCGTATTCTACAACAAGGTGGCGGCATATCTGGATAACCTCAACCCGGCGGAAGTTGTCGGTCGCCACATCCTGTCCGTATTCCCATCCCTGTCTGAGGATACCAGCACTCTCCTGTCTGTTTTGCGGACAGGTCGGCCCGCGCCCGTACGTCAGCAGACGTTCCGAAACTTCAAAGGCGACACGATTACTACCGTAAATTCATCGCTTCCCATTTACAGCGGCGCGCGCCTCGTAGGGGCCATTGAGATCTCGCGAGACCTAACGATCCTAAAAGCGCTGGCCGAACGTGTGGTCGACCTTCAGGCCCAACTGCTCTCCGACCGCGATGGTCAGGTCGATCAGTCACACCTGCCTAGAGCGGGCACAGCCCGGTACACCTTCAGTGATGTCGTAGCCGCAAGTCAACCCATGCTGCACGTCATCGAGTGCGCGAAGCGCGCCGCTGCCAGCAGCTCTTCGATTATTGTCGCGGGGGAGACCGGAACGGGCAAGGAGGTCATTGTCCAGTCTATTCACAACTCGGGATCCAGGGCCAATCGGCCGTTCATCGCGCAAAACTGCGCTGCTCTTCCCGATACCCTGCTGGAGGGGATACTGTTCGGAACGACCAAGGGCGCGTTTACCGGCGCGCAGAACCGGCCGGGCCTATTCGAGGTGGCGGACCACGGCACCATCTTCCTCGATGAGGTGGATGCCATGCCGCTTCCGCTCCAGGCCAAGCTGCTCCGGGTGCTGCAGGAAGGCACGCTCAGGCGGATAGGGGAGTCCGCTGAACGGCACATCGACGTCAGAGTGATCTCGGCCATATCATGCAGCCCGTCTCGGGCTGTAGAGCGAGGGCTTCTCCGCCGCGATCTTTTCCACAGGCTTGGGGTGATCATCATAGAGATACCCCCGCTCAGGCAGCGCAAGGACGACATTCCTGCCCTCACTCAGCATTTCGTGAGAAAGTACAGCGCGCAGTTCGGGGTGGGCATTCGAGGAGTCTCCTCGCAGGTAATGGATGTCTTCATGGAGCATGCCTGGCCCGGCAATGTCCGCGAGTTGCAGCATGCTGTGGAGGCCGCCGTCCAGATGTCGCAGGGGCCGCTCATCGGCGTCGAGCATCTTCCGCCCCATATCGGACACCACAGTGAACAGGCCCGGGCTTACCAGGCTGCGCCGGGCCCCGGCGGAACCCGTGCCTCGGAGGACTCGGGAACAGCGCCCGCCAGTGTCGGACTGATCCCCGCATTAGGGCAGATGGAAGAGAACATGCTCCGCATCGCGCTCGATTCTTGCGGAGGCAATGTGTCGGCCGCCGCGCGCCAGCTGGGCATCCCGCGCCAAACGCTCCAGCACAAGCTGAAACGCTACAACATCACTCCCTCCTCCAGATAAAGCCCCAGATATGCCCATGGATGGGCAGTTGCCCAATTCACGGCACACCCCGCATGGCCTGGAGCCCGCGTAGAGCAGGGATTCCTGTTGGCGCGAGTCTTGCATGGGTAGTAGTGCGAAAGCCATGATGGGAGGTTCGCAGAATGCCCACGGGATGCAAATATGGAACCCACCGAGTGATCGAGCCGGCCGGCGTCATGCCGCAGGCCGCGTGGAAGATCGACAACACAATGGAGATCCGCGATAACGAAATCCTGATCAGCGTGCACACACTGAACATCGATGCCGCAAGTTTCACCCAGATCAAGAAGGAGGCGGAGTATGACGACGCCCGGATCGGCCAGATCATGCTAGGCATCGTCTCCAACCGCGGCAAGCACCATAACCCGGTTACCGGGTCGGGCGGCATGCTGATCGGCATTGTGGAGCAAGTCGGCTCTGAGCTAGCGGGCAAGACCGATCTCGCGCCCGGCGACAGGATCGCCACCTTGGTATCGCTGTCGCTGACGCCTCTCGTGATCGACAAGATTCTCAAGGTTCATCAAGACACTGACCAGGTAGATATCGAAGGCCACGCTATCCTGTTCGAGAGTGGGATATACGCCAAGCTGCCTGACGACATGCCCGACAGCCTATCCCTGGCTGTGCTGGACGTGGCCGGGGCGCCGGCTCAAACCGCCAAGCTAGTCAAGCCGGGCGACACTGTGCTGATTATCGGCGCAGGCGGCAAGTCCGGGTTGCTCTGCTTGTACGAAGCGCGCAAGCGAGCCGGAGTGACAGGGAAAGTGATCGCCATGGCGCACTCCGCGGCGAGTCGCGCCAGGGCGGAGTCGCTGGGATACGCAGATGTGGTGCTTGCGGGAGACGCTGCTCGTCCGCTGGAGATCATGCGCATGATAGAGGAAGCTACCGGTGGGAGCCTGGCGGATGTGACTATCAACTGCGTGAACATCCCGGGAACCGAGATGTCTTCGATCCTGTCCACCAAAGAAGGCGGGCTGGTCTACTTCTTCAGCATGGCAACGAGCTTCACAGCAGCGGCTCTGGGCGCCGAAGGAGTCGGCCATGATGTGACAATGCTCATTGGGAACGGATACACGCGCGGGCACGCGCAGATTGCGCTGGAGACTCTGCGAGAAAGCCCCAAGCTCCGTAAGCTCTTCGAAGAGCTGTATGCCAGATAGATGCGGAGGTCTTGAGCATGTGGGAGAGTGTCACAAGCGAGGAGTGGCAGGACTGGCGATGGCAGCTCAGAAACAGAATCACCGACCTTGAACAGCTTCGGAGCGTTCTTGCGCTTACGCCCGAAGAGGAAGAGGGAGTCGCCAAGTGCCTGACCAGGCTGCGTATGGCGATAACGCCGTACTATGCAAGCCTCATCGATCCTGACGATCCGAACTGCCCTGTGAGGAAACAAGCCGTCCCGGTGGTCCAGGAACTTCACCTGGGTCATGCCGACATGGACGATCCGCTTCATGAGGATGTCGATTCTCCGGTGCCTCACGTGACACACAGGTATCCTGACCGCGTTCTGTTTCTGGTGACATCGGTCTGTTCAATGTACTGCCGCCATTGCACTAGGCGGAGGTTTGCAGGTCATACCGATAGAGCCATATCGCGGGACGAGATCATGGAAGGCGTCCGCTACATACAGAACACGCCCGAAGTGCGGGATGTTCTCATATCGGGCGGAGACCCATTGACGTTGACGGACGATGCCTTGGAGTTCATTATCCGCGAGCTTCGCGCCATACCTCATGTAGAGATCATCAGGATCGGAACGAGAACGCCGGTTGTCATGCCGCAGCGCATAACCAGGGAACTCTGTGCCATGCTCAGGAAGTATCACCCGATCTGGCTCAATACGCACTTCAACCATCCCAAAGAAGTCACTCCGGAATCGCGCCGAGCATGCGAAATGCTGGTTGATGCGGGCATACCGGTGGGAAACCAGAGCGTCCTGCTTAAGGGCGTAAACGACTGTCCGCACATCATGAAGAAGCTAGTGCACGAGCTGGTCAAGATGAGGGTGCGGCCTTACTACATCTATCAATGCGACCTCTCCATGGGGATCGAGCATTTTCGGACAGCCGTGGGCAAGGGCATCGAGATTATCGAGAGACTCAGGGGCTACACGTCGGGGTTCGCCGTGCCCACATATGTGATAGACGCACCCGGAGGCGGCGGCAAGATACCAGTGGCGCCGCAGTACCTGATATCGCAGACCGATACCCAGGTCATACTGCGCAACTACGAAGGAGTGATCACCGCCTATGCCGAGCCGCGCGACAAGATCAGCGAGTGCCACGAGTGCGGCATCTGCAAGGAGAAGCCGCCGCTCGCTACAGACGGCATAGCGGCCGTAATGGACGGGACGGTGTCGAATCTTGAACCGGTCGGACTTGCGAGGAGGAAGAGAGCTCGCCGACGCTCTTCTTGACCTCGTACTGGTTGACGGCGACTGCGCCGGGGTCGTAGGACTTGCCAAGAACTGTGGCAAGACCACCACACTCAACGCGCTGATCCGGGCCGCTGCAAGGCGCAACATCGCATTGGGGATAACATCGGGCGGCAGAGACGGCGAACTGTATGATGCCATCACCGGTCTACCCAAACCGCCGATCAGTGTGCCCCGAGGCGCTCTGATCGCGCTGGCTGACTTCACAATAGGGCGCACATCGTGTCGTCTTGAGGTCGTGCAGCGGCTGGGAATTCATACGACGGCAGGCGAGATCGCTATCGCGCGCGCGCTTGAGCCGGGCCAGGTGGAAGTGATCGGATGCAATCGCGCAAAGGATCTGACCCAGGCCATCGGCCGGCTGCGCGAATGCGGGGCAGAGCTTACGCTGGTAGACGGTGCCGCAGGTCGCACCTTCCTCGCGTCGCCCGATGTAGTGCGGACGTTCGTGCTGGCCACCGGGGCAGCATTCGATGGTGATGTCCATCGAATTGCCGACGCCGCCCGCATGGCGGTCCATCGGTTTTCGCTGCCGGCGCCGCCTCCGCGAGCGGCGCGCCGCGCAGAGCAGGCTATGGAATCAGGCGTATCCGGGATAATCCGCGCCGACGGCCGCATGGAGGCGCTATCATGGCCCACTCTGCTCGGACGCGAACCTCTCGTGGCTGCCATGATCAGCCCGGGCGATGTCGGGCTCGTATGCGCGCGTGCAGTGGGTGACGAACTGCTTGCGGCGCTCGCGTATAGCCTTCGCGAACACTCGCCGCGGCATGAGGCGTTCCTAGTGGTGGCGGCGGACCCTTCGAAAATTGCCGCAGGCGATCACAGTGTAAGGGCGTTCGAGGCGGCCGGCGGGGAACTTACGGTACTCAGGAAGGCACGGGTAGTCGCCGTCAGCGTCAACCCGTCATCGCCGTCGGGGACAGCGCTTGACCCCGCCGATCTGGTGATCGAAGTATCAAAACGCATCGAAGAGCTGCCGGTCTTCGATGTAGTGGCGGAGCTTTCGGCATCTGGAGGTGTCATGCTTGAAACTTGATCTCGACGTGAAGAGGATAGACAGGTGCAGGGAATGTGCGAACGACATCGCGGACCAGATTATGGAGCAGGTGCGCAGTGTGACGACAACTACTTGTGAGCGGACTGTGCTCCGTCTGCTGGGCGTGGATGGGGTGGACCGTGCGGGCGTGCCTCTGCCCAATGTGGTCGTAGATATGGCGCACAGGGCCGGGCTCCTCGCAAACGGCATCGCAACCTACGTGGCTCGAGTGGTGGCATCCACAGGGCTATCGCCTCAGCAGGCGGCCGAGAAGATCGCCTGCAGGCAGCTGGACCTGGCAAGCTTCGGGCCTGTACCGGGCGACTGCGACCGATCGGCCGTGTCGGGCGCGGTAACCGCCTCACTGGACCGCATACGCGAAAACGTCGCCAGGCGGCGCGAGTACCTGTCGAAGCTCGGTCCCGGCACAGAGCCGCTGCTCTACGTCATCGTCGCCACAGGCAATATCTACGAAGACGTGGAGCAGGCTCAGTCGGCGGCGAAGGCGGGCGCCGACATCATCGCTGTGATCAGGAGCACCGCCCAGAGTCTTCTTGATTATGTGCCCTATGGCGCAACGACCGAGGGTTACGGCGGGACCTTTGCCACACAGGAGAATTTCCGAATAATGCGGCGAGGGCTGGACAGCGTGAGCGCGGAGACCGGCCGGTACATCCGGCTTGTGAACTACTGCTCCGGGCTGTGCATGCCGGAAATCGCAGCGATGGGCGCCCTGGAACGGCTGGACATGATGCTCAATGACTCTATGTACGGCATCCTCTTCCGCGACATCAACATGAAGCGTACTTTCGCGGACCAGTACTTCTCACGCATGATCAACGCCTACGCCGGCATCATCATCAACACCGGCGAAGACAACTACTTGACGACTGCGGATGCCTATGAAGAAGCTCACACAGTACTAGCATCTCAGTTCATCAATGAGGCCTTGGCGCACAGGTCGGGGTTGCCCGACTCCCAAATCGGCCTGGGGCATGCGTTCGAGATGAACCCTGAGATGAAAGACGGTTTTCTGTACGAGGTGGCGCAGGCGCAGATGGCCCGGGACATCTTCCCCAACGCGCCTCTCAAGTACATGCCGCCCACCAAGTACATGACAGGCGACATATTCCGCGGTTACCTGCTGAATGGCATGTTCAACCTGGCGGGCGTAATGACGGGCCAATCCATTCAGCTCCTGGGCATGCTCACCGAAGCTATTCACACACCACACGTGCACGACCGATATATGGCCATCAAGAACGCCAAGTATGTGTTCAGCAATGCCAGGCATCTGGGCGAAGACATAATATTCAAACCGGACGGCATCATCCAGCAGCGGGCAGCGCAGGTGCTTGACGACACCGCTCGCATGCTTGATTACGTACGGGATCGCGGACTGATGAAAGCCATGGGCGAAGGCATCTTCGCAGGAATCGCCCGAACTGCCGACGGCGGACGTGGGCTGGACGGAGTTGTAGCCAGGTCCGACAACTACTGGAATCCATTCGAGGAGGCCATGTCAGAGCAGCTTGGGCTCGCGGCCTCCGACAATCCGAGCAGGAGGCGAGCCTCATGCCGCAAGTAGATCTCAAAAACGTAAAGCCTTACGGCGATACTCTGGACGATGGAAGGGTCCAGCTGAGCTTCTCCCTTCCCATCAGGTACGGGCCGGAGGCCAAGGAGGCGGCTCGCCAGCTCGTGATCCAGATGGGCATGGAAAACGTGGACGTGGTCAGCACACATGACCTTGGGGGGCATTTCACCTACTTCGTGGTGTACGCCAAGTGTACCCACTCAGTGGACGTGACGTCGCTCAGGGTGCCAACGGTCCAGGTGGAGCAGATGGACTTCTTCAAGATCAACGACCTGATCCGCGACAAGCTTGGCCGAAGGATCGTCGTGGTGGCCGCCTGCACGGGTTCTGACGCGCACACGGTGGGCATCGACGCAATCATCAACATGAAGGGGTACGCCGGCGAGTACGGACTGGAACGATATCCATGGTTTCGCGCCCTGAACCTCGGCGCTCAGGTGCCCAACGAAACCCTGGTGGCAAAGGCGATCGAGGCTGATGCCGACGCCATTTTGGTGTCACAGGTAGTGACGCAGAAGAATGTTCACATATCCAACATGACGCGCCTCGTGGATCTTCTGGAGGCGGAGGGCGTTCGCGACGACGTAGTACTGGTTGCCGGCGGGCCTCGGATTACTCATGAACTCGCTCTTGAGCTGGGTTACGACGCCGGTTTCGGCCCCGGGACGCTCCCTTCGCAC
>Ga0209719_1000653_pt1 | contig 49218 bp, 46 predicted proteins | sample AD_JPNAS2_MetaG_FD_184421 | JGI IMG/M metagenome (GOLD analysis project Ga0209719, IMG submission 184421) | Active sludge microbial communities of municipal wastewater-treating anaerobic digesters from Japan - AD_JPNAS2_MetaG (SPAdes) (version 2) | ecosystem: Engineered > Bioreactor > Anaerobic...
GCGCCATTGATTGAGCAATGCTGTGCCGGCGGCTTTTATCTTTGTCATGCTCATACCTTTTGCGGCTGGGGTTTGCCCAGAATGCCGTAGGGCCGCAGAATCAAAAGAACCAATAGCAGCGTGAAAGCGACGAAGTCGCGGTACGTGGACGGAAAAAACGCCGCCACGAGAATTTCCACCGCGCCCAGAATGAAACCGCCGATCATGGCGCCGCGCACGTTGCCGATGCCGCCCACCACCGCGCAGATAAAGGCTTTCCAGCCGACCATGATGCCCATGTAGGGATCAATCACCGGGTAGGCCAGCCCGTACATGACGCCCGCCGCTCCGCCCAGACCCGTGCCGATGGCGAAGGTGAGCGAAATGATTTTATTGACCGGCACGCCCATCAGGGGAACGATCGTCTTGTCCCAGGAAATGGCGCGCATGGCCATGCCCGCTTTGGTGCGCTGGACGACAAAATCCAGAATCAGCATCAGAATCAGCGAAAGCGCGATTACCAGCACCTGCAAAGAAGAAATGGACAACGATCCGATCGCCCATGTGGTGTTGGTCAGAAGCGGCGGGATGTGCTTGGGATACGGGGAAAGGGCCAGCGTGAAATTTTCCAGAAACAATCCCACGCCCAGCGCGGTGATGATGGCGGAGACGCGCGGCGCGGCGCGCAGCGGTTTATAGGCCAGTCTTTCGATGATGACGCCCAGACAGGCCACTCCCAGCATCGATAAAAGCAGGGTCGGGACAAACGACAGCTTCAGATAAACAGCCAGCAGGAAGCAGAAAAACGCTCCGACCATGAACAGATCGCCGTGGGCGAAGTTGATCATCGTCAGAATGCCGTAAACCATCGTGTAGCCCAGCGCGATGAGCGCATAGATGCTGCCCAGCTGAAGGGCGTTTAGGGCTTGCTGAAAAAGATAGGCCATACCGGAACCTTCCCCGCCCCCTGCGGGAGGGGATCGAGGGGAGGGGAGTTTTATTTGGATCACCCTTCCTCGATCCCTCCCATCAAGGGAAGGATCGCTGATGAAGGATGAAAATACTTTCTATGGTTTTGCGTCCGCAAACCACGCAAACTTTCCGTCTTTAATCTGCAGAATGACCGCGCTTTTGATCGGGTCGCCGGAGCCTTCTTTAAACTGCATGCTGCCGGTTACCCCCTGGTAGAGAGGAATTTTTGCCAGCGCGTCGCGCACGGCCTGCCGGTCGTTTTTACCGGCGGTTTTAATGGCCTGCAGGAGGAGTCCGAAGGAATCATACGTCAGGGCGGCTACATCGTCGGGGGTCGTCCCGTATTTGGCTTTGTAGGCCTCAATGAATTTTTTTGTCGCGTCGCTTGCCGAGTCGGCCGCGTAATGCGTGCTGAAATAATAGCCTTCGCATTCTTTGCCGCAGAGCTTGAGCAGCTCTTCGGAGCCCCAGGAATCCGAGCCGATAAACGGGACGGTGATTCCCAGACGCTTGGCCTGCTGGATTTGCAGCGGAACTTCGCTGTAATAGTTCGGCAGGAAGATAATGTCCGGGTTTGCTTTTTTGATCTTGGTGAGCTGCGATGAGAAATCCTTGTCATTGGTCGTATACGTTTCAAAAGCGACGATTGCGCCGCCGTTTTTCTCGTACACCTCTCGGAAAATCTCGGCGATGCCTTTGTTGTATTCGGAAGCCACATCGTACAGCACCGCTGTTTTTTTCAGCTTTAAATTATCCAGCGTGAATTTGGCGATCACGCCTCCCTGAAAGGGATCGATAAAGCAGGCGCGAAAAACGTATTGTTTGGAGGCATTGGTCTTGGAATTCAGCGTGGCCTTGGGTGCGGTGGACCAGGGGGTAATCAAAACGGTTTTGCCCGACTCGGCGATTTCCGCCGCCGGCAACGCGTAGCGGCTGGCGTTGGGGCCGACAATGGCTGTTACTTTCTGCTGGGTGATCAGCTTCTGCGCGGAGGAGGCGGACTGATCGGCTTTTCCGGCATTGTCTTCGATGATCAGTTCCACCGGATATTTCTTATCCCCCAGAAGAATGCCGCCGCCGTCGTTGATTTCCCGGACCGCAAGCTCCGCGGCGTTTTTGCAGGAGGCGCCGACCGCCGGAATGTCGCCGGTCAGCTCGGCGATGACGCCGATTCTCACCGCGTCGGAATCCTTTTTGGCACAGCCGAAAATACACAGTGAGCCAATCACCAAAAGAGCAATCCATATATAAGTTTTTCTCATGGGGAATCTCCCGTCCGGAACTAAAAATTTTGACCACAGCTTATAAGGGAAGGACGAAGCAGTGTCAATGGAAAAGAAGGTCGTTGACGTACCGGACGACGGCCGGCGAGGCGGTGAGTCCCGGCGATGATATTCAGGGCGGCAGCTCCGTTTCGGCGGCCGGCGAAAAAATCTTGAGCGGTGCGGCCGGTCGTGGTAAGAACCGGAGAAAACGGAAAGGCCTTTTCAATATTGAAGATTGCCACGTACAACGTCAATTCGATTCGTTCCCGTCTGCATATCGTGCTGCCCTGGCTTGAAAGCCATCAGCCGGATATTTTCTGCATGCAGGAAACCAAGGTCGAGGACGCCAAATTTCCCCTCGCTGAATTTGAGGCGGCGGGATACACGGTAACCTTCCGCGGCGGCAAACAATACAATGGCGTGGCCGTCGCCTCCCGCATCAAGCCGCAAAAGACTTCCTTCGGACTGGCCGGTGATCCGTCAGACCCGGACCGCCTGGCGGTTGCGCATTTCGGGGATCTGGTTGTTTTAAACGCCTATGTGCCGCAGGGGCAGGAAGTGGATAAACCCCAGTTTGCCTATAAGCTGGCGTGGCTGGGAAGGCTGAAAAAATATCTTCTTACGAACTTCCGTCCCGATCAAAAGCTGGTGTTGTGCGGTGATTTCAATGTGGCGCCCCAACCGATGGACGTTCATGATCCCAAGCGCATTCTGGGGCATGTTTCCTTCAATCCGGAGGTCTGGAAGGCTTACGAGGATGTTTTGTCCTGGGGGCTCGTGGATGTTTTCCGTCATCATCATCCCGACGAGCCGGGGCAGTACACTTTTTTTGATTACCGCGTGAAGGATTCCGTCGGGCGAAACCTGGGCTGGCGCGTGGATCATGTTCTGGCCACAAGGAAAACAGCGGATCAATCGAGCGGCTGCGTCATTGACCGGGCCACGCGTCTTGCGGAAAAGCCGTCCGATCATGCGGTGATTTACGCCGAGTGGGAAGGGAAGCTTCGATGAGGAAAAAAGAGGATATTCATCGCATCAATGAAGATCTTGCGGCGCGCTTTGCGAAAGTGGAAGCAACGATCGCGTCCGCCCCCACCATGGCCGGACTTTTTGAGGCGCTGGTGGAAGGAATCGAAAGGGAATTCGCCGTTCCTTTTGTCTGGCTGACGTTTGTGGATCGGCCGGGGGTGGATTTATGGATAGATGACGCGGGCGCATCGGAGATTCTGAAAAGCAGGTTTAGCGTCGTTTCCGCGGAGCTTCTGGGAAAAATTCTTTCAGGCGGGCTGCATCCCGTTCTCTCCAATCAAAATCTTCAGCCTTTTTACAAGCTGATGCCGCCCAGTCAAAAATATTTTGTCCGGTCAATCGCCGTGGTTCCTTTTGCGCAGGACGGTCAGGTGATCGGAGCCTGGAACAACGGCGATGCGGACGCGGACCGCTATTCGCCGGATATGGATACCGCGCTGCTTTCGTCACTGGCCGACAGTGTTTCCCTTCGGCTGACTGAACTGGCCGCGGAGAAAAATGCCGCATCCGCTCCGGAGAAAAGCGCGGAGCAGCCGGGAGGTTTTCATGGTTGACGAGTGGATTCAAGAGATCAAAAAAAAGTGCCCGCCGGACATGCTGGGAATGATTCTGGTGCACAACGGCGTTGTGCGGGCCACGTCCAAAAAAGGCGGTCCGGTGGCGCGCATGAAACTTTCTTACAGCCGGGCCGCGCTGGATGAGGCGGTGCGCCGGTTCAAAGAAAGGGAAGGCATCGCGGAGATTCGCGCCTGGATCAACGAAGGGACGCTCGGCGTCGGCGACGACATTATGGTGGTTTTGGTGGCGGGCCGGTTCCGCACGGATGTTTTGCCGGTGTTTCAGGAGCTCATTTCGCTGATCAAAACAGAAATCGTGAGGGAAGATGAGACTTCATGAGCAAGGCCCTCATTTGCTTTGCCCGCCGCCGGTTTTTGGCAGGCGGCAGGCAGGAACGCGAATATAGATAACACTTTTGAGCCCGAATATGCTAGCTTGCGTTCACCAAACGGAAAAGCCGCTCTTCGGGCCGGGAAGGAAATGCGATGGACACCATGACGGAATTCAGGGAAGTTGCTGACCAACCTTACGGGTATCTGCAAAAACTCAAAGACCAAACCGGAAAGAAGATGGTGGGCTATGTCTGTTCCTACACGCCGGAGGAGATTCTTCTGGCGGCCGGGGCCCACCCGGTGCGTCTTTTCGGCACCAAACAGCAGATTCATCTGGCCGATTCCCATCTTCAGTCCTACAGTTGCTCGATTGTCCGCGGCGTTCTGGAGGAAGGCCTTTCCGGGAGAATCGGATTTCTGGACGGCATGGTTTTCCCGCACACCTGCGATTCCATTCAGCGGCTGTCCGACATCTGGCGTCTGAATATTCCGTTCGGATTTCATTCGGACCTGGTGCTGCCCGTCAAGCTCAACACGCCCTCCGCACGGGACTATATGACGGATGTCCTGAGAAAATTCCAAAACGACGTCGGCCGCGCGCTTGGGGTGGACATTACCGACGACGCCCTGCAAAAAGCAATCGGGACGATGAATGCCATTCGGCAATCGATCAGGGATATTTACGAGATCCGCAGCCAATACCCCCGTCTCATGTCCGGCGCGGATTTATACACGCTGGTCCGGGCGTCTATGATGATGGACCGGGAGCGTCTCGCGGGGATGCTTTCCGAAACGGTTGTGAAGATGAAGGCAAAAGCGGCCGGGGAAAAGCCGGACCCCTCTCTGAAGAGGATTGTTCTTGCGGGCGGCATGTGCAATCATCCGGATATTTATCCCATGATTGAAGAGGCGGGCGGAGCCGTTGTCTGGGATGATTTCTGTACGGGGGCGAGATATTTTGCCGAGCTGGTCGCCGGTGGGGATGACCCTGCAGCCGGCATCGCGGAGCGGCTGATCCGGCGCGTGGTTTGCCCGGCCAAGCATGCCGGCCTGGACAGGCGCGCCAAACATATCCTTCGCCTCGTAAAAGAACAAAACGCCCGGGGCGTCATCTTTTTGCTTTTCAAATTCTGCGATCCGCATGCGTTTGATTATCCCGACATTCGGAAAAGCATGGACGAAGCGGGAATTCCCGTTCTGCTTCTGGAGATGGAAGACCCTCTCCCCGGGGAAGGGCAGCTGAAAACGCGTTTTGAAGCATTTCTGGAAATGGTGTGAAAGGAGGCGTCATGTCCGAAGCAAAATCTGAAAAGGAAAAAAGGAAAATCCAGTCCGAAAAGAAAATGCGGGATATCATGACCGCCTACTATATCGACGCCAAAACGGCCCGGCAGAACAACAAGAAGGTGGCCTGGATCACGAGCGGCGGGCCGGTGGAGCCGCTGATCGCCATGGATATCATTCCCGTCTATCCGGAAAACCACGGGGCCATGATCGGCGCCAGCAAAATGGGCGTGGACCTGTGCGAAAAAGCCGAGGCGATGGGCTATTCCAACGACCTGTGTTCCTACGCCCGCTCCGACATCTCCTGCGCGACGGTCAACGGCGGACCGATCGGCGGCCTGCCGGAGCCGGACATGCTGGTGTGCTGCAACAATATCTGCGGAACCGTCCTGAAATGGTACGAAGTCCAGGCGCGCTATTTCAATATTCCCCTGTTTATTTTCGACACGCCCTTTTGCCATACGGAATATACAAAAGAGGCGAAGCGCTATGTGGAGCGGCAGATTGGGGAATATGTCGCCTTTCTCGAAGGCGTCTGCGGCCGCAAAATGGATCAGGACCGCATGAAGGACGTCGGCAGAATCTCCTTTGAAGGCCAGAAGCTGTGGCAGGAAGTCCTGGATACGGCGGTCAACAAGCCTTCTCCCATGACGGCTTTCGACGCTTTTTTTCACCTGGCGCTCATCGTGACCCTGCGGGGAACACAGCAGACCATCGATTACTACCAGGGCTTGCTGGCCGAGATGAAAGACCGGATTCGTGACGGCATCGGCGCCATTGCGCAGGAAAAGTACCGTTTGCTCTGGGACAATCTTCCGATCTGGTACCGGATGAAGTGGCTGTCGAAGAAATTTGCCGAACACGACGCCTGCCTGGTGGCCGACACGTACACCTCGGCCTGGTGCGGAGCGATGAAGTATATCGACGAAAACAAATTTCTGGATTCGATGGCCGAGGCCTACTCGCGCATTTACCTGAACATCGGCGTCGATGAAATGGCCCGCATGGTCATCGCGATGATCGACAAATATCAGGTGGACGGATTTGTGCTGCATTCCAACCGCAGCTGCAAACCCTATTCGCTGGGCCAGTTCGATATTCAGCGGATCGTCGAAAAGGAGCGGAACATTCCCTGTCTGATGATCGAAGCGGACATGGTGGATGAACGGAGTTTTTCGGAAAGCCAGATCTCGACGAGAATCGACGCCTTTATGGAAATCATCAAGGACAGGAAAAAGGGAAGGGCGTAAAGTTCAGCGGTTCAATACGGAAGACGAACGACAGGGAACGGCTGGAAACCGCTTTCCGCAGGAGATAATCGGCGAAATACAAGATACGGGAAATGATAACAGCAGGCATTGACATCGGGTCCATCACGGCAAAAGCGGCTCTGGTTGAAAACGGGAAAATTCTGGGCACGAAGGTGACGTTTACCGGCTATAACGCGGAGGCGGCAGGCCGAAAGGTTTATGAAGATGTGCTGGCCGACTCCGGCCTGGAGGCGTCAGCCGTGGGTAAAATTGTATCCACCGGCTACGGGCGCAATTCAGTGAAATTTGCCGACAGGACGTTCACGGAAATCATGGCGCATGCCGCGGGGGCGAATTTCCTGAAGCCGGAAGTCCGCACCATTATCGACATCGGCGGACAGGACAGCAAGGCCATCGCGCTCGATGAGCGGGGAAAAGTCAAAAATTTTGTCATGAACGACAAGTGCGCCGCGGGGACCGGCCGTTTTCTGGAAGTGATGGCGCGCGCGCTGGAAGTCGATCTGGATGAGTTCGGCGCCATGTCGCTTCAGTCGGGCACCCCTTCTAAAATCAGCAGCCTGTGCACGGTCTTCGCGGAATCGGAAGTCATTTCCCTGATCGCCCGCGGCGAACAGAGATTCGACATCATTGCCGGCATCCATGAATCGATCGCGGCGCGCATCTCCTCGATGATCGCGCGCGTCGGCCTGACCGAACCGGTCATGATCACCGGCGGCGTCGCGCGCAATGCCGGTGTGGTGGCCGCGCTGGAAGGAAAACTCGGCGTGAAGATCGCCGTGCTGCCCTCCGCGCAGGTCAACGGCGCGATCGGTGCGGCAATCCTGGCGTCGTCTCTTTGAGTTTGTTACGTTTTAGCTTATCTGCTTTTGCGATCAGTAAATGGGATACATTGTTTGTTCTGAGCCTCCGCATGGATTCCTTCAGCATCAATCTTCAGCCTAGATAGCTGACCAACTGATAGGCCGCGATGCCGCCCAGGTAGGAGACCATCAGGGTTAATGCGATCGTGGAGTAAAACCACTTGTTGCTGTTCATTTCCTTGCGCAGGACGGCGATGGTTGCGACGCAGGGAATGAAGAGCATCATCACGACCAGAAACGCGGCCGCTGAGGCGCGGCTCATGATCGTCGGCAGAACGGCCGATATTCCCCCGTCGCCCACGGAATACAGAACGCCCAGCGTGGCCACCACGGTTTCCTTAGCGACGAGTCCGGTGAGCAGCGCGGTGATCATCTTCCAGTCCAGCCCCAGCAATTCCCCCAGCGGCTCAATCATTTTTCCCATAGCGGCCAGCCAGCTTTCCTCTACCGTTCCGGCGGGGAAATACGAAAGAATCCAGATCAGGACCGACATTCCCAGAATGACGGTGCCCGCCTTGCGCAGGAATGAAAGCGTTCTCGACCAGATGACCATCCCGATGGTCCGGGCATCCGGCGTGTGATAAATGGGCAACTCCATGATAAAAGGCGCGTCCTGTTCCCGGAGCGTACGGTTGACCAGAATGCCCGCCAGTCCCAGCACGGCGATGTTGAGGGCCAAAATCGTCCAGGAAACGAGGGCGGCGTATTGGCCAAAGACGGCGGCCGATACCAGGGTGAGCACCGCCAGCCTCGCGGTGCAGGGGACAAACGGGATGAGCAGCAGCGTGATCATGCGGGCCTTGCGCGTCTCGATGATCCGCGCGCCGAGCACGGCGGGCACGTTGCAGCCGAAGCCCAGGCACATGGGAATGAAGCTTTTTCCGTGCAGTCCCACCAGATGCATGATGCGGTCCATGACGAACGCGGCCCGCGCCATGTAGCCCACGTCTTCCAGAAATGCCATGATCGCGAAAAAGATCAGCAAAATGGGCAGAAAACTCAGCACGGAGCCCACGCCGCCAATCACGCCGTCAACGAGAAGCCCCCTGGCCCAGCCGGGCCATTGGGCAAGCGACGGTTCGAAGGCCCGACTCAGATATTGGATGCCGTCGTTCATCGCGTTTTGCAGCGGCACGCCGAGGGTGTAGGTCAGAAAGAAAACCATCGCCATGATGGCCAGCAGAATCGGGATGCCGAAAACCGGACGGGTCAGCACATGGTCAATGCGGTCGGTGAGCACCACCTGCCCCATTTTAAAGTGCGAAACCGCCGCACGGGTCATTTTTTCGATCCAGTCGTAGCGGCCGTTGACGACGGCGTGAAGTGCGTCTTCATGCTCGCTGAGCAGTTTCAGGATGAATTCATTGACGGCCGGCTGGATTTTCGTTTTCACCATGGCCGTGACTTCCGGGTCGCCTTCCATCAATTTTACCGCCACCCATTCGGGCGTGTAGGGCTCCCGGATAAAAGGCCGGATGGCGGCCAGAATCTTTTGGTAAATTTCCAGATGGTCGGCGGAAACCTCCGGCAGCTCGGGCCGAAAGTTCTGCGGGGAAGAAGTCAGCTCCGTAATCTCATCCACCAGTTCCTGAATGCCGCTGTTTCGTTTGGCTACCATGGGGACCACCGGGAGTCCCAGTGAATTTTGCAGCGCTTTGGCGTCAATCTGCGTGCCCTGATTTGAAGCGACATCCAGCATGTTGATGGCCACCATCACAGGACGGTCCAGAAGCAGCACCTCGGATAAAAGATACAGGCTGCGCTCCAGCGCCGCGGCGTTGAGCACCAGGACGACCAGATCGGGTTTCTCTTGAATAATGTAATCCCGGGTGACCCTTTCTTCCTCGGAAAAAGAGGTCAGGCTGTAGGTGCCCGGCAGATCCACGATCCGGATAAAAACGTTTCTGGCGCGGTGGACGCCTTCTTTTTTCTCGACGGTTTTCCCGGGCCAGTTGCCGACATGCTGGGAAAGACCGGTCAGGATGTTGAAGATGGTGGATTTGCCGACGTTGGGCTGGCCGACCAGGGCGACGGAAACTTCCTTCTCGATCGGAGGGAGGCAGGCATCGTCGGCCGGATCGATTTTGCGCGCCATGATCTTTGACGCTTCGCCCCGTCCCAGCGCAATCCGGGTGGACCCAACGGAAAGGACGACCATGCCGCCGCTGACCTGCGCGATGCGGAACCGGGCGCCGCCGGCGATGCCCATGCCGGCCAGGCGGCTGGTCAGCCCGGACCCGCCGTCGATCGAAGAAATGACGCCTTCTTCGCCTTCCCGAAAATCGGTAATCACCGTCAGGCTGCTCATGCGCACCCCGCCTTGAGGCTCACTCGGTATTTTTTTAAAATCTGTTCCGGACCGTAGGACGTCTTCGTTTTTCGCAAATTTTTATTGCCGAGGTCCTCTTCCAGGTTCAGGTACTCATAGCGGGACTGCAATCGGATGGCCGAATCGTTGAACATGAATTCATAGATGCCGTGATAGCTTTTCAATCCTTTGGCGAAATGCAGACAAAATGTGTCCCGGTTCAACGCTTCTCCAATCACAAAGCCCGCCGGCTGATTTTCGATGGAATACAGGGTTCCCCAAAGTGCAAGCTCGGAGAATTTTTGCAAAGCCTCCTCGCATACCGCAAAATCTGTTTTGCCCTCGGCGAACCGGGATTCATCCTGCCAGCGTCGCAGTACGGCCAAGGCATCCTGAAGATTGCCCGGACCCAGCGGTTGACCCTCCGGACGGTACGCGCCAAAGAACTGATTCAGATGGTTGCGGTGGCGCGTGTAGGGCTTGCCGGCAAAGGACGCCAGGTTTGCCGTCCGGTAGATATAATCCGATTCGCTTTCGTCGAAGGTTGCGCAGAATTCATTTTCGGGGAAAAACGGCAGCCACTCCTCAGGGATCGGAAAGAAAAAGTTGCGTCCGTTCAGCAGTCCCTTCAGCATCTCCAGACAGCAGACGCGGAGATCGGCAAGCGGCATGATGTAGTTTTGCCCCTGCCGGTTGTAAGCGGAAATGAAAACGCCGCATTCTTTTTTCAGGATTTCATAATGGCTGACCTTGCGGAACAGATAAACATTGGCAAAGGTGTAGTCCGAAATGTTCAGATGCATTTGGTGAAACTGCTCCGCCAGAAATGACCGGTGCGCCAGCTCGATGGTTTCAGTAATGTCCATAAAATAAAATCTCTTCAGCCCTTTTCCGGTTTTTTGCTCAAAGATCAAAATGCTGCTGATGCTCACGCAGCCAAAGTCTTCGGGTTTGATAATCCGGGATTACTTCTAGCACTAAGCTCCAGAATTTTGAAGAATGATTTTTCTCCCGGATATGCATCATTTCATGAACAACCACGTAATCCACCATTTGCGGCGGCGCCATGATCAGGCGAAAAGCGAAGGATAAATGATTCTTTTCAGAGCAGGAGCCCCACCGTTTTTCGGCGGAGGTAATCCGAATGCCGCCGGGCGTGAGACCCAGAAGCCGGCTGTAGAAATCCACCCGTTGGGTGAGATGCCGCCGGGCCTGCTTCCGGTACCAGGCCGTCAGGAAATATTTACGCAGTTTCCGGTCCGCGGGGCAGTTCAGAAAAAAACGATGATCCCTGAACACCACTCCCGGATACTCCAGCGGGTCAAAAAAAGCTTCCAGCGGGCAGGCCTCGCCCAGATAGTAAAACTGTTCGCCCGTTTCACAGGCTTTCTTGGAATGCGAGGCCTGCTGCAGGGCCTGCCGGCGCAGGGATTTTTCGATCCAGGCCTGTTTTTCTTTGACAAAGCGCTGAATCTCCGCGGCCGGCATGTGATAAGGCGCCTGAACCGTTATTTCCGAACGGCTGCCGATTTGCAGCGACAGGGTCTTTTTTCGTTTTCGGCTTCGGATCAGCGAATATTGAATATCCATGGCGTTTACGGAGCGAAGCACTACCACATTGCCGGGGGAAATGCGAGACGGGAAATGAAGAGACGGTTTTGCCGTCCGTTGGCCGCGAGGCAGCTCTCCGAAAGGGGCCGCGCCGGGCCTGCGGGCAAAGATGCTTTTCATTTTCCGGGGATTGTGATAGGGCCAGGAAAAAAAGCCGGGAAGTGAAACCAATGGAAGAGAAAAATCTTCGCCCCTGGGGCTACTATCAAATCCTGTCCGATGCCGCCGATCACAAGGTTAAAAGAATTCTGGTGGTGCCGGGCGGCACCCTGAGCCTGCAACGCCACACCAGACGAGCGGAGCACTGGTATGCGGTTTCGGGCAGCGGCGCGGCGGCGATTGACGGCAAAGTCCATCCCCTTTCGGCCGGCGGCGCCGTGGATATTCCAAAGGGCGCCACTCACCGCCTGGAAAACACCGCCCGCGAAGATCTGGTGATCATCGAAGTGCAGACCGGGACCTATTTCGGCGAGGATGACATCGAGAGGCTCGAAGACAAATACGGCAGGGCGTAAAGAAAGGGCTGCTACTTCTTCGCGCCGGCCTTCTGATGCTTTGCGCCGGGGAACCGGCGTCGGGCGGCGGCCATGTCTTTCTGCCTTTGTTTTTTGACGGGGTCCTTTTCTGCAAAAATTTTCCGTCCGTTGGCCGGATCGATTCCCGTCCAGTACATCAGCGCCGACCAGGTGGATGGCAGAGGCGTGTAAATCTGCACCTGCTCCAAAACGGTGTGCAGCTCCCGCGCGGCGAAGGATTGAAGAGCGCGCATATCTTCCTCGGTGCATCCCGGATGAGCGGCGATGAAATAATAGGTCAGAAACTGTTTTCGTTTTTCCTCATTATTCAATTTTGCAAAGAGCGCCTTGAATTCGGTTAGCGTCTGCGCCGGCGGTTTGCCCATCAGCTTCAAAACGCCCGGCGCGGTATGCTCCGGCGCAATCTTCAGCTGGCCGGAAACGTGGTGTTTTACGAGTTCACGCAGGTAGGATACGCCGTGCTTTTTATCCGCCAGCACCAGATCGTGGCGGACGCCGGAGGCGACAAACACTTTTTTGACGCCGGGAATGCTGCGCAATCCCGCGAGGAGTCGAATCTGCCGGGTGTGATCGTTTTTAAGCGAAGGGCAGGGCTGCGGATAAAGACACTCTTTGTCCGCGCAAGCGCCCCGGGCGGGTTGGCGTGCGCAACCGATGCCGTACATGTTGGCCGTCGCGCCGCCCACGTCCGCCAGAACCCCTTTGAAGTCCGGCCGTGCGGCGATCTCCCTCGCTTCCTGCAAAATGGAAGCTTCCGACCGGCTCAGGATGGTCCGGCCTTCGTGCAATGCGATGGAGCAAAACCGGCACCCGCCGAAGCAGCCGCGGTGCGTCGTGAGGGAAAACGAGATGGTGTCGATGGCGCGGACTTTGCCCTGCTTTGCGTAAAACGGGTGTACGAGCCGGGTGAAGGGGAGCGCGTAAACCGCGTCCAGTTCCGCTTCCGTCAGGTGCGGCTGCGGGGAATGGTGAACGAGAAAGCGGTCGGCGTGCCGCTGCGCGAGCCCCTGCGCCGTGGCCGGGTCCTGGTTGGCGGAAAAACGGCTGAACATCTGAAGGAAGGCTCTTTTATCGGCCGCCGCGTTTTCAAAAGAAGGCAGTTCCAGGTAATCGGGGGGCGGTTCGTTTTCGATGACGCAGGTTCCGCGGATGTTGCGGAGGTCTTCTCCGGCGTTGAGACGCCGCGCGATTTCCAGGACCGCCTTCTCCGCCATCCCGTAGGCCAGTATGTCGATGCGGGCGTCGAACAGAATGGAGCGGCGGACGGCATTTGACCAGAAGTCGTAGTGCGCGATGCGCCGCAGACTGGCTTCGACGCCGCCGGCGACAATCGGCTTTGTGTTTTTGAATGAGCGGCGGATCCCATTGGCGTAGGCAATAACGGCGCGGTCGGGCCGGCGGTTGTTTCTTCCGCCGGGGGTCAGATCATCTCCCGCTCTCTTTTTTTTCAGCGCCGTGTAATTGGCGACGAGCGAATCCATGCAGCCGCCGGTGACGCCCCAGAACAGACGCGGCTCTCCCAGACGGCGGATGTCCCCGTCGTCCGCCGCGTCCGGCTGGGCAATGATGCCGACGCGGTAGCCCGCGGCTTCGAGCACCCGGCCGATCACGGCCGCGCCGATGTGAGGACTGTCGATGCAGGCGTCGCCCGTGACGAGGATGACGTCAAGGCGGCCCCATCCCTTTTTTCGAAGTTCTTCAGGCGTGGTCGGCAGGAACATTTAAAAGATTCCGATCATGGAGAGCCCCAGGGTCAGCGCGGCAAGGATTGCGATCAGGGAAAGGCGGCCCGACCAGCGGTGAACGGCTCGAAAGACGTTTTTGTTGGGGGCTTTTAAAGAATAGAATCCGAGAAGCACCGTCAGAAATGCCAGCATGACGGCGATGGCCCCCACCTGTTGGTGGATTCCCGCCAGATGATCTGCGCCCGCCAGGATGATATGCACAAAGGCCATGACGCCGCCCGCGGCCAGAAAAATGCCCCCGGCGCTGTTGAGATTTTTGTGTCCCTGCAGCCAGAATTTTCTTTTCCTTCCGAACATGGCCAGGCCGACGCCTGCCAGAAGGCATAAAGACGCCGCAAGCATCAGCAACAGATGAATAATGATCAGCATGACATGAGGTCTCCTCGCGCCGGGGGATTCGGGTTTTTTCTTAAAACAAGACTACAGGGACAATTCCATTCCCTGATAAACGGCAAAGCATTCCAGGGGTGAATGTTTTTCGGCGATGATTTGCCGGCAGGCGTCGACCATTTCGTCGACGGCCGTGTCGAAGCGGTCCTGATTGTGATGGAACAGCCCCAGTTGTTTGACGCCGGCATCCAGCGCAAGTTTCACCGCCTGTTCGATGGTGGAATGCCCCCAGCCGATCCTTTTGGAATACTCTTCATTCCAGTATTCAGCGTCGTGAATCAGCAAATCGGCGTTTTGGCAAAAAGCAACATAGTTTTCATAGGACAGCGATCCTTCGTGCCGGAATCCCAGTTCGTTGTCGGTCAGGAAAACAAAGCGTTTGCCGTTTTCTGAAAATTGATAGCCGTTTCCCTGATTGGGGTGGTTGAGCGCGACCGGCGTGATGGTCATGCCGCCCAGTTCGTAGGCTTCCATGCAGATGTCCGCATAGGTGACATCGGCATGGATGGCGTCGAAATTGATGGGGAAGTAGGGAGCGGACATGACGCGCGCGAGCATTTCCCGGATGGAGTCCTGGGCAAACGCGCAGCCCCAGACGTCGATCTTGGTTTTGCGCAGGTAAAGCGGTTTGAAGAAAGGGAATCCCATAATATGGTCCCAGTGGGCATGAGTCAAAAGCAGAATAAAATCGTGATGGCCGTTGTCCAGAAAGCTGTTTCCTGCTTCGCGGATGCCGGAGCCTGCGTCCACCAGCAGAATATCGTTGCGGTTGTTCCGGATTTCCAGACAGGTCGTGTTGCCGCCGTACCGAAGGTATTTCCGTCCTGATACCGGTATGGAACCTCTCGCCCCCCAGCAACGTATGATCATAAATCATCCCCTGTTGGCATAATCATACAGAATATTTGTTTTTTTTCAAGCAGGGAGATCATAAAAAATGCGGTTTTGCCCTTGCTATTGGACCAATAACCATTATGATAAAAAAAATGAGAATCATCGGAGGTGTCCTGTGAAAAACATTCAAATTGCGGGCATGAGTTGCGGGCACTGCGTCATGGCGGTTACAAAAGCGCTCGGTGCGGTTGATGGAATTAAGGATATCCGGGTCGATTTAAAAACAGGGGTCGCGACGTATGATGAGGTGAAGCCCGTGGAAGCATCCATCGTTGCTGCGGCCATTAAGAAGGCGGGCTACGACATTGTCGGATAAAGTCGTGATCTCGGTGGGCGGCATGACCTGCGCGGCCTGTGTGCGCCGCGTGGAAAACGCGCTGAAAAACGTCGAAGGCGTGGTGGATGCGGGCGTCAATCTGGCCACCGCCCGCGCCACCGTGGTCCACCAGCCCCGCTGGGCGGGTGTACCCGCGCTGGCGCGCGTTGTTGCCGAACAGGGATACGAATTCCTGGGCGAGGTTTCCGATGCGGCCGCCGATCCGATCGAGGCTTCCCGCGTCCGGGAGCTCGGCGAGTTGAAGCTGAAAGTCTCCTGCGGCGCCGTGTTGAGCGTCTTGATCTTTTTCGGCTCGATGCAGCACTGGTTCGGCTTTTTGCAGGCGATTCCCCGTCAGTCGATGCTCGCGGCAATGTTCATTTTAACGGCGCCCGCGGTGTTTTGGGTGGGGAGCCGGTTTTTCATCGGAGCCTGGAAGGCCGCGAAGCAAAAGACGTCGGACATGAACACGCTGGTGGCGGTGGGCGCCTTTTCCGCCTATGCCTATTCGGCCGCCGCCACTTTTTTCCCCCGTTTCTTTGGCAGTGCGGGCGTCGCTCCCCATGTGTATTATGACGGCGCGGCCATGATCATCACGCTGGTGCTGCTGGGCCGGCTTCTGGAGGCCGTCAGCAGGGGAAAGACTTCCCAGGCAATTAAAAAACTGATCGGGCTGGCGCCGAAAACGGCGCGTGTCATTCGGGACGGCGCTGAAGTGGAGATGACCATCGATGCGCTGCAGACCGGAGATGAGGTGCTGGTGCGGCCGGGAGAAAAAGTTCCGGTGGACGGAATCATCCTGACGGGCCGATCGACGCTGGATGAGTCCATGCTGACCGGCGAGAGCCTGCCGGTTTCCAGGGAGGCCGGCCAAAAAGTGTTTGCCGCCACCATGAATCAGGCAGGAAGCTTCACGATGCGCGCCACCGGGGTAGGCGCGGACACCATGCTGGCGCATATTATCCGCATGGTGGAGGAAGCGCAGGGCTCCAAGGCGCCGATTCAGCGCCTGGCGGACAAAGTAGCGTCTGTTTTTGTGCCGGTTGTCTTTTTGATTGCCTTCCTGACGTTTGGTGTTTGGTATTTTGTTCCCGCCGACGCCAATTTCAGCCGTGCTCTGATCAATTTTGTGTCGGTGCTGGTCATCGCCTGCCCCTGCGCGTTGGGGCTGGCCACGCCCACGGCGGTCATCGTGGGTACGGGTCTGGGCGCGCAAAGCGGCATCCTGATCAAGGGAGGCGAGGCCCTTGAAAAGATCCACAAGCTTTCCATGGTCGTATTTGACAAAACCGGAACGCTGACGCGCGGTGAACCGGAAGTGACGGATGTGGTCTGCGCCGCGGATTTTACCGGCAGGCGGGTGCTCACCGTGGCCGCCGCGCTGGAGAAAACGTCGGAGCATCCGCTCGCGAAAGCGATTGTTGATCGGGCGCGAAAGGACGGCATTTCGCCGCCTTCCACGGACAGCTTTGAAGCGCTCTCCGGCATGGGCGCCAGAGGCTTTGTTGACGGAAAGGCGGCGCTGGCCGGAAACCGTTTCCTGATGACGAAGCAGGGGTATTCGGTTGATCTTCTGGACGGCGAGGCGGTCCGTCTGGCCCAAAAGGGAAAAACCCTTGTGTATGTAGCTGAAGGGGAAAAAATCATGGGCCTCATCGCGCTTGCCGATGCGCCCAAAGCGTCCGCGAGAAAGGCCGTGGAAAGCCTGAAGCGTCGCGGTTTGAAGGTGGCGATGATTACCGGCGACAATGCGGGAACGGCGGCAAGTGTCGGCGCACAACTGGGCGTCGAACAGGTCATGGCGGATGTGCTGCCGGGCGGCAAGGCAGACGCTATCCGGCAACTGCAGGCATTCGGAGAGGTAGTGGCCATGGTCGGGGACGGCATCAACGACGCGCCGGCGCTGGCGGCAGCCGATGTCGGGATTGCCGTCGGAGCGGGTGCGGATGTGGCGATTGAAGCGGCGGACATCACGCTGGTGCGGGAGGATTTGAATGCCGTGCCGGAAGCCATCGCCCTTTCGGCGGCGACGATACGGGTGATTCGCCAAAATCTGTTTTGGGCGTTTATTTACAATGTCATCGGCATTCCGATTGCGGCGGGGATTCTTTACCCCTTCTTCGGGATCCTGTTAAGTCCTGCATATGCGGCAGCCGCCATGGCTTTCAGCTCGGTTTCCGTCGTGAGCAATTCCCTGCGGCTGAAAAGGGTTTGGGCAAAGCGAAGCCGCTTGAGGAATGAAGGGGATGGGATATAGGTCATAGGCCATGGGTTATGGGCTATAGGGCATAGGGCGTTGGGACGGGTTTTTCGCCAATGGGTGATTGACGGCGCCAGGATGAATAGAAACCCCTAACAAATTCAATCATCTCCAATTATTTACCAAAAATGAATTTTTTTTCTTGACAATCAGGAACGGGAAGAGTAATCGAATAGCCATTGGTTGAACGTCCAATCAAGAATTGGGTTGATCGTCCAATAAGGATCAGAAACATCATGGACGCAGGTTTTCGGCTTATTGGTTACGGGAATCATTTTGAAGGTTTCTATGCTGTTAAAAGGCTGCTTACACACCCACACAACCTGTTCGGACGGAAAATTATCCCCGCAGGAAGTTGCGGATGCTTATGAGTCAAAAGGCTATGATTTCATTGCCTTTACGGATCATGATTACCTTTTGAAGCCAAACTATCTGGAGACTTACGGCCGGGTCAGGACAAGCATGATGGTTTTCTACGGCATAGAGCTTTCGGTTTTTGTCAACGGAAACATTCATGTGGCAAAAATTGAAGGCGACCGGGAGCAGCTCCATGTCTTCAATCACATCAGCGAGTATGATTTCACACCCCAGCAGCTGATCGTGCGTCTGCGGCAGCTCGAAAAAATGTATCCCCTGGATGCGGTGGAAATCACGAAGAAAGGATTCCGCGATTCGGTTTTTGAAGCGCTCGATCTTCCCTATCCCAAAATCGCCTCCGATGACTCGCACACACTGACGGGGATTGGCCGGGCGTGGGTAGAGCTGGATGCGAAGAGGGAAAAGGATTCCATTATTCACGCGATCCGGCACGGTGAATTCTGGAACTGTTACCTGAGTTGAGTACGGCGGCCGCTTTCGGGCGGACGCCGCAAATACGGATCAGTCATTATTCGGTCATATGAAACAGGAAGGAGGACGGGGAATGGGAAAAAGATTGGCGGTCTGCGCAGTGGCGCAGATTAAAAACCATCCGGATTATCATGATTGGCGTTTTCAAAACATGCTGCTCGAATGTTTCGAACCGATCGTGGAGGAGACAAAGGTGACCTTCGACATGGACAAGGGCATCCGGACGATCATCACCTGCTCGGATGACATGTTCGATGCCCGGACCATATCCGACAACGGGATTACGGATGTCGTCGGGGCGCATTTTCGCGGCGAGGAAAAGATGGCACAGGAAAGCATCAACGGCCTCGGATACGCCATGGCCTGCATTCTCTCCGGCCATGACGACGTGATCCTTTTTATGGGCCACTGCAAGGAGTCGCAGGGGGAAAGCCGCAGGATGATTTCCAATCTTGCCTATGATCCCTTCTACTGCAGACCGCTGGGCATGGACTACCACAACGTGGACGCGCTGCAGGCCCGCGCTTACATGGAAAAATCAAAGGTGACGGACGAGCATCTGGCAAAAGTGGTGGTCCGCTCCAGAGCGAACGGCAAAAAAAATCCCTATGGCCGCGAAAACAAAATCGTCAGTGAAAAAGACGTGCTGAATTCACCGATGTACTCGGATCCCCTCCGGGAAATGCACATCTATCCGGTCACCGACTGGGCCTACGGAATGCTTTTGTGCAGTGAAAAGCGGGCCAAGGAGTTCACCAAGAAACCCGTCTGGATCACAGGATACGGCAGCTGCATGGACCGGTATTTCCTCGGCGACCGCGACATCGCTTCGAATTTTTCGCTCAAGAACGCCGCCAAGCGGGCGTACGCCATGGCCGGCATTAAAGATCCCCGAAAAGACGTCCAGGTTTTTGAACTGAGCGATCAAGCTGCATATCAGCTCCCGATGTGGGCCGAAGGCGTCGGCATCGCGGAAGAAGGACGGGGCGGCCAGTGGATCGACGATGGCGGCATGGAACGGTTCAATGTCAACCTGTCCGGCGGCCAGCTCAACGGCAATCCGCTTCTTCTGGGCGGCGCGGCCAGGGCTCTGGAATGCTACTACCAGTTGTCGGGGCAGGCAGGCAAGCGGCAGGTCAAGGGTGCAAAACGGGCAGTTGCCCAGGCGGCGACCGGCGGGGCCGGGCAGCATCAGGCCGTCATCGTCATGGAAGCGTAGGGAGGTTGAATCATGGCACATCAAAAGAAAAACAGAAATGTTGGAATTATCGGCATCGGTCAGACCAAACATTCCAGTCACCGCGAGGATGTCAACCAGCCTGAATTGATCCATGAAGCGGTCAGCCTGGCCCTGAAAGACGCGAACCTCACCATGAAAGACATTGACTGCGTGGTTCACGGCAATATGGAGCTTTTTGAAATGGTCCACTCGCCGGATCTCTGGCACGTGCTGGGAACCGGCGCCTATGGCAAGGACTCGATCCGGATCACTACCGGCGGGACGGTCGGGGCCACTCTGTCGTGCGCCTCGGACAATCTGGTGGCGTCGGGAATGTACGACATCGTCATGGCCATCGGATTTGAAAAGCTTCAGGAGGGGCACACCACGGGCGGCATCACCAACATGGCCTGCCCGCTGTGGTTCAGGAAAATTCAGGCGGGAGCGCTCACCGGCTCCTCGGCCTATGACGTGGAGCGGGAATTCGGCCTGGAGCGGGCGGATCGCGCATCGCTCATGTACCGGATCATCATGGACAAGCACGCAAGCCTCAATCCCAACGCCCACCGGGCATTCGGCCTGGACTTCAGCCAGATCGACGATCTGATCCGGACTTCGCCGAAGCTTGTCGGCGAACTGAAGCTCATCGAAATGTGCTCGCAGTCGGACGGCGCCTGCTGCGTGATCTACGCGTGCGAGAAAAAGGCGAAAGAGCTGTCCAAAATTCCGGTCTGGATCCGCGACCACATCACCGTCCACAAGGAAGAGAACTTCACGATCTTCGGCTACGACCGGAAATATCCGGTGCTGAAAACGCATAAATTCGCGGCCGAGCAGCTTTTCAAACGCAACGGCATCAATGACCCTTTGAATTATTTTGACGTGTTCGAAATGTATGATCCCGCGACCTGGTGGGCCATCGACTGGATTCGGGACTTCTTCAATCTGCAGGGGGACGAGCACCTCAGACTCATCGAGGAAAAGGAGATCATGATCGGCGGCAAGATGCCCATCAATCCGTCCGGCGGCGTGATCGGATCCAATCCGATCGGCGCGACGGCGCTGGTCCGGGTGGCCGAGGCGGCCCTGCAGGTGCGCGGCAATGCCGGCCCGCACCAGATTCCCACCCCGGTCAATCATGCACTCGCGTCAGGGTTTGGCGGCACCATGTGGACCGTGATGACAATGCTCGAAAAGGAACTTAACTGGTAGGAGGACGATCATGGCAGAATACTGGGGAGTAAAGGTAGAAGATATATTCAATACGATGAAAGACCGGTTCCGCCCCGAAGGCGCCAAGGATGTCGATGCGGTTTTCGGCTATGACATCGCCGGGGAAGGCAAATGGAAGCTGACGGTAAAGAACAATGCGATGACGCTCGAAAAGGCGGATCAATTATCCGGCTGCATCGCAACCATGTCGGCCGACGGCGAGACCTTTGTCGGTGTCAACACGGGCAAAGTCGATGCGACCAACGCCTTTATGAGCGGAAAATTCAAGGTGGAAGGCGACATGGGCGCCTTCGGAAAGACCGGGAAACTTTTCCGCAAATTCGTCCTCGCCAAAAAGGAGATGACGACCAAAGAGTATCTTGCGGACATGTTCGCCACCATCGTGCCCCGCTTTAAGGCCAGGGAGGCCGAAGGGCTCGAAGCTTCCTTCGGTTTCGATCTCGGCGGACCGGACGGCGGCAAGTGGACCGTCTTTATTAAGGATAAGGTCTGCACGGTTACGGAAACAATTGAAGGCAAGCCGACGGTTACGCTGGAATTCAACGACGCCAGGGATTACGTTGATTTCATCCTTGGAAAGATCGACGCGCAGAGCATCCTGGCCGCGGGAAAAGCGTCCGCGAAGGGCGATATCAACATGATGGCGTCGAAATGGCCGATCCTGTTTGAGAAATACAAAGATCCCATGGCCGGCGCTGTTCAGGAACAGGAACTGCTGGTGCTCAAAAAGACCATATCGTTGAACGAGAAGTTTTCAACCGGCCCCATCATGGGCAAGTTCCTCAAGGGCCTGAAAGAGAAAAAAATATTCGCGAATCGATGCCCCGAGTGCGGCCGGCTGCAGTTGCCGCCGCGGGAAGTGTGCGCGGAATGCCGCGTGCGCGCCGGTGAGTTCGTGGAGGTCGGGCCCAAGGGGGAAGTCCGATATATGGACGTGGTCTATTACGCCATGCCTGATCCCCTGACCGGCGTGGCCCGGGAAACCCCGTATGGCTCCATCTTTATCCGACTGGATGGCTGCAAGGGCAACGAGACCCTGCCGCACTTTATCCGGAAGGATCAGATCGAAAAGATTCAGAGGGGCTGGAATGAAAAGAAAGGGACCCGCGTCCGCCCCGTCTGGGAGGAAAAACGGATCGGAGACATCTGGGACATTAAATACTTTGAGATTGATGAGTAAGGAGAAGCGATATGACAACCAAAAAGACCGCAGGAGTCGAAGACAGCTATCAAATCGAAGGCAAAATGGCGCTCCCTTATTCTTACTTTGCCGGCCGGGTGGGCAGCAAATTCATTACGACCCTCCGGGATCAGAAGAAAATCATGGGAGTGAAATGCCCCGCCTGCAATACGGTCTATGTGCCGCCGCGGCAGGTCTGCGACGTGGACTTTACCGATATTCGCGACGCGTGGGTTGAATTGGAAAGCACGGGCACGGTGAAGAATTTCACGGTCGTGCGTTATGACGACAAGCATCTGCCGAGAAAGGCGCCGTTTGTCCTGGCCCTCATTCAACTGGAGGGGGCCGGCACGCCGTTTGCGCACATTCTGGAGGAGTGCAAAATCGAAGACGTCAGGATCGGAATGAAGGTCGAGGCGGTATTCGCGAAGGAAACGACCCAAACCATTCTTGATATCGATCACTTCAAACCCGCGGCGGAAAAGGCGTCGATTCATGAGGTGAACGCGCGCAGGAAACAATGGGTTCCGACCGATGAACCCGCCGAAGCATCAACCAGAAAAGGAGGGAAGCCCGATATGTCCAAGCCCGTTATTATTACCGCGGCGCTCACCGGCGCCGCTACGATGAGAAATCAGAACCCGTCCGTACCCTACAAACCGGAGGAATTCGCGGAAGAAGCCTACAAGTGCTGGAAAGCCGGCGCCGCGATGGTGCATGTGCATGCCCGGGAAGACGGAGGAATGGCCACCCATGACCACGCGAGGATCAAGGCGACCTATGATGCCATCAAGGATAAGTGTCCGGAACTCATCGTCTGTCTGAGCTCCGCCGTCGGCATGGGCAAGACCGCCGAGCAGCGGATCTCCCAGATTGTCTATATCAAACCCGACATGGCCTCGCTCAACACCAACACCATGAACTTCGGCATCGTGGACCGCAAAACCGGCAAGATCTTCATCGACTATGTGTTTGAAAACACTTTCGGCATGCTGCAGGACTTCGGCAAAGTTATGGAAGAAAACGGCGTGAAGCCGGAAATCGAGTGCTACGACATGGGCGGTCTGGACAATACCCTCATGATCGGCAAGCAGGGCATTTTCAGCGATCCGATGAACTTCAATTTCGTCTGGGGCGTCGCCGGCGGGCAGCAGTTCAGGACCGAAGCCTTCATCGCCATGATGAACGCGCTTCCCCCGAAGGCGAACTTCACCACCTGCGGCGTCGGGACGGATCAGTATCCCTGCATCATGCAGTCCTGCATTCTCGGCGGGCACATGAGAGTCGGTCTGGAGGACAACATCCGGATGCCCAACGGGGCGCTGGCCAAGGGGAGTTACGAGCAGGTGGAGGTGGCGGTGAACATCGCCAACTGTCTGGGACGCCCGGTGGCGACCACGGACGAGGCTCGTCTCATTATGGGGCTCAGGAAGCGGTAAAAAAACGGGTGGTTCGCCGCGGATGCCGGACAAGGGCGCCTGCGGCGAACCGCTCTGGATCGATTCGGGAGAACGCGCAATGAAAATCGCAGAAAAAACCATGAACGACGTTTTTAGGAACCGCGTTCAAAAATATCAAGACCGTCTTGCCGTTGAAAAAAAGATGAACGGCGTGTGGCACACCGCCACCTGGAACGAATACTACGAGCGGTCGCGCGCCGTCGGCATGGGGCTGTATGCCCTGGGGATTCGCAAAGGAGACATGGTGTCCATTCTGTCCGAAAACCGGCTGGAATGGATCTACACCGACATGGGCGCGCTGGGAATCGGCGCCTGCGTGATTCCGATCTATCCGACGCTGACGGCCGAGGAGATCGAGTACATCCTCAATAATTCCGAATCAAAGGTTATTGTGACGGAAGACCGCGGCCAGCTCAAAAAAGTGCTGGCCGTCATTGAGAGGTGCCCCGGCATTGAAAAGATCGTCGTGATGGAGGAAAAGGACGCTCAGGGGCATCCCGGCGTGATGAGCTTTACGGCGCTGATGGAACTGGGAAGGAAAAAGCATGCCGAAGACCCTTCCCTTTTTGAGAAGCTCTCCCGGGAAGTGACGGTCGATGATCTGGCTACTCTCGTATATACGTCCGGTACGACCGGCTTGCCCAAGGGCGCCATGATCAGCCACGGGAACGTTTTCTGGATTGTGAAATCCCTGGACGCGGTCCAGCCTCCGTTTGCCGACGATCAGGACGTGCTGGTTGCCTTTCTTCCCCTCTCCCACGTGTTTCAGCGGATTCCCGGACATTTTTATGCCATGCACCGCGGGATCACCATCTCCTATGCCCAGTCGATCGACACGCTTCTGACGGACTTCGAAGAAAAGAGGCCGACCATGATTCTGGCCGTTCCGCGCGTGTGTGAAAAAGTGTACCAGAAGATCATTACGCAGGTGAAGGAACAGTCCCCTTTCAAGCAGAAGGTGTTTTACTGGGGGCAGTGTGTCGGCAACCGGATCAGCGAACTTCGCGAGAATCACAAGCCCATTCCGCCGGGGCTCAGACTGAAATACAAAATCGCCTATGCCGTCATCTTTAAAAAGCTCCAGCAGAAGCTGGGCGGACGGTTGAAATGGATGACGGCTGCCGGCGCGCCCACGGCGCCGGAAATTATCCGGTTCTTCAACGCCGCCGGAATTACGGTCATTCAGGGATACGGCATGACCGAAACGACGGCGCCGGCGTCCATCCAGTCCCTGTCCGATTTTCGCATCGGCACGACCGGCAAGCCGATGCCCGGCCAGGACATCAGGATCGCCGAAGACGGAGAGATTCTGATCAAGGGCGGAAATGTCATGAAGGGATACTGGAAGCTGCCGGAGGAAACCCGCGCCGTATTCACGCCGGACGGTTACCTGATGTCGGGCGACATCGGGAAGTTCGACGAGGAAGGCAATCTCCTCATCACGGACCGCAAGAAGGATCTTCTCATCACCTCAGGAGGCAAAAACATCGCTCCGCAGATGATCGAAGGGCTGTTCAAGTCCGATCCGCTGTTTACCCAGTTTATCGTGATCGGTGAAAGGAAAAAATACCTGACTGGATTGTGCAACATCGATCTGGAGATTGCCGCGATGATCGCCGACGATGAAAAGATCCCCTATCAGAAACCGGCGGACCTGCTGGACAATGACCGCTTCCTGGCGATTGTCAGAAACCATGTCGAGGAGCGCAACACGCATCTGGCCAAGTACGAAACCATCAAGGATTACCGGATCATCAAAACGGATTTTTCCCAGGAGGGCGGCGAACTGACGGCGACGCTCAAACTGAAGCGCAAGGTGATTAATGAGAAGTACCAGGATCTGATTGACGAGATGTACGGGAAGGAAGCGGTCGATGAGCTTTACGGGCAAAAGCAGTCCCGGGCGTGAGCCGGCGCGATGATTAAAAACCTTAGTCAGGAAGGTGGAGAACTATGAATAAGGCAGTGGAATTGAAGCAGGGGCAGAATCAGCTTTTCTCTGATCCGAATGCGGACAAAGCGAGGGAGTTTTTCCGCAATAAATCACGCGCCATGGTCAACAAAGTCACCACGGTGGACGAAGCGGTGAAAAGACTGGTCAAAGACGGCGACTATATCGCCATCGGCGGATTCGGCGCCAACCGCATCCCGACTGCGGTGCTTCATGAGATTGCCCGCCAGGGAAAGAAAAATCTGGCGTTTGCCGGCCACACCGCCACGCACGACATGCAGATTCTGGTCGGCGGGGAATGCATTGACCGCCTGGATATCGCCTACGTCATCGGTCTGGAGGCGCGCGGCCTTTCCCCCAACGCGCGCCGCGCGGTGGAGAGCGGGAAAATCAAGCTCACGGAATGGACGAACGCGACCCTCTCCTGGCGGATCAAAGCTGCGGCCATGGGGCTTTCCTTTCTTCCGGCGCGCAATATCATGGGAACCGATACGTTCAAGTACAGTGCGGCCAAGGAAATTCTCTGTCCTTTCACCGGACAGAAATTTGCCGCCTTCCCGGCCCTGTATCCGGATTTCGCGGCCATCCATGTCCATGAGTGCGACGTTTACGGGAACGCGCACGTTTTCGGATCGACCGTGTCGGACCAGGATTTGGCCAAAGCGTCCAAACGCGTCGTGATCACCACGGAGCGGATCATCTCCAACGATGAGATCCGGCGGCAGCCGACGGCTACCTTCATTCCGTTCTGGTGCGTGGACGCGGTCGTGGAAGTGCCCTACGGCAGCTATCCCGGAAATATGCCCTACGAGTATTTTTCCGACGAAGAGCATATCCGGCAGTGGCTCAAAATCGAACGCGATCCCGAAGAGTTCCGGAAATTTTTCAAACGGCAGATTCTGGACACGAAAAATTTCTACGAATACCTGGAGCTCAACGGAGGCATCGCGAGAATGCTGAAGCTGCGCGCCATCGAGCATCTGACGCATAATCGATAAGGAGGAGGAATATGGCGGACTTCAATGCAATGGAACTGATGATCTGCGTGGCCGCGCGGAACCTGGAGGACGGCGCGACCGTCGTCGTGGGAACGGGCGCGCCCTGCGCCGCGGCGATGCTGTCGCAGAAAACGCACTCGCCCAATCTTACCATCATGTTTGAAGCCGGCGGCGTCGCGCCGATTCTGCCGTCCATGCCGATCTCGGTGGGGGATTCGCGGACGTTTCACAAGGCCATTCTGGCCAGCTCCATGCCGGACATTATGGAAACCTGTCAGCGCGGCATGGTGGACTACACCTTTCTGGGCGGCGCGCAGATCGATATGTACGGAAACATCAATTCCACCATGATCGGCACCAATCACGCGAAGCCGAAAGTGCGGTTCCCGGGATCCGGCGGCGCCAACGATCTGGCCTCCCTGTGCTGGCGGACCATGGTGATGACGCCGCAGGATTCCAAGCGCTTCACGGACAAGATCGATTTCATTACGTCCCCGGGATATCTGAGCGGCGGGAATTCGCGCTATGAGGCGGGGCTTCCCAAGGGAACCGGCCCCTACCGGATCATTACCAATATGGCGATCATGGGCTTTGACGACACGTCCAAGCGGATGAAGGTGCTGAACATCAACCCCGGATACAACCGGACGGATATCCAGGACAACTGCGGCTTTGAACTTCTCTGGGCCGACCGGATCACGGAGACGGAGCCGCCCCGTGAAGACGAACTGCGGATTCTCCGCGAGGAAGTGGATCCGCACCGGTATATCATAGGAAGATAGGCCAATTCATCTGCTCCTCCCGCGGCGCCCGCGGGGGTGGCAAAACCCTTAGGAGAAAAATCATGTCCGATCAATTTCAAGGCATTGAGCCGATGGTTTACCAAAGCCAGATCAACGTTCCCTATTCCTGGTGGGCAGGGGACACGGCGACCCGGTTTTTTGTGACGCTGCGCGATGAAAAGAAAATCACCGCGACCAAATGCGGCGACTGCGGAAAGGTATTGCTGCCTCCGCGCAAGATTTGTCCGCGCTGCTTCACCGAAAACATGGAATGGGTGAAGGTGTCCGATGAAGGGACCCTGCTCACGTTTGCGGTGGCGGGGCGGCCGTTCGCCGCCATTCCCGCGGATAAAAAGGTTCCAGTGATCTTGGGGCTGATTCAACTCGACGGCGCCGATACCGCCCTGCTGCATTATCTGGACGGCGTCAGGCCCGAGGAAGTGAGCATCGGCATGCGCGTCCGGGCGGTGTACTCCGAGGTGCGCAAAGGCACCATCCGCGACATTTCGCATTTCAAACCGGTTAAATAGGGAAGGAGCCACAGCTATGGACAGAGCAGCGATCATCGGCGTCGGAATGACGAAAATTGAAAAAAGAAAGATCAGCCAGACCTTTGCCGACATGGCGTGGGAGGCCGTGAACAAGGCCCTCACCGACGCGGGGATGACCCTCGACGACATCGACAACGTGGTGACCACCTCCAGCGACTTCTGGGACGGCCGGACGATTTCCTGCATGGCCGTGGGGGACGCCAGCGGCGCGGCCCACAAAAACATCTCCTGCGTCGAGGGCGACGGCACCTACGGCGCTTTTTACGGCATGACGAGGGCTCTTTCCGGCTCCTACCGGACCACCCTGGTGACGGGGCATACGAAAGGTTCCGAGAGCGTGTCGAGTCTCATTACCAACGCAGCCTTTGATCCCATCTACGAGCGGAGTCTGGGCATGGACATGATCACCGCCTGCGCGATGCAGGCGCGATCCTACATGCACCGCACAAAAACGACCGCCGAACAGTTGGCCCTGGTTTCCGTGAAGAACCACGGCAACGCGCTTAAAAATCCGCTGGCGCAGCTTCCCATGAAAATCACCGTCGAGGATGTTCTGAAATCTGAAATGGTCGCGGATCCGCTTCACAAGCTGGACTGCTCTCCGGTATCCGACGGATGCGCGGCGGTCATCATCGCCCACGAATCGGTGGCGGAAAAGTTCCGGCAGAAGCCGGTCTGGGTGCGCGGCGTGTCCTTCTGCGCGGACAGCTTCTTCTTTGGAGACCGGGACCTCTCCCGCGCCCGTTCGCTTGCCCAGGCGGCCAGGAAGGCCTACGCGATGGCCGGCGTCCACGACCCGAAAAAGGAAATCGATGTCGCGGAAGTCTCCGACGCTTTTACCTATCAGGAGCTTCTGTGGCTGGAGGAAATGGGGCTTGCCGACGACGCGGCGGCTGGAAAACGGCTGGAGCGGGGAGAGTTCAACCTCGACGGCCCGCTGCCGGTGAACGCCTCCGGCGGACTGCTTTCCGGGCATCCCGTCATCGCCGCCGGCCTCTACAGCATGGCCGCGGTGGTCCGGCAGATTCGGGGAGACGCGGGCGGTTTTCAGGTGCAAAAAGCGAAAACCGGCCTGGTGCAGGGTGTCAACGGGCTGGGCGGCCAGTCCCACTGTGTGTGGATTCTGGACAAGGACAAGTAGGAGGACAAACCATGGCGAAACGAGTTGCAATTGTAGGAACCGGACAGACCTTCCATAAGAGCCATCGCCCCGACGTCAACGGACAGGAGCTGATCCATGAGGCAGTTGCCCGTGCGCTGGCGGACGCCGACCTGAAGCTGAAGGACATCGACGCCGTCGTCATCGGGAACATGGATCATTTTGAGGGGATCAACTACGTGGACTGCTGGAGCGTGGACGGTTCCGGCGGGACGATGAAGCCCATTATCAAGCTGACCACCGGCGGAACCACCGGCTGCACCGTCGCCATCGGCGGATATCATCTGGTCGGCTCGGGAATGTTCGACCGAGTGCTGATCATCGGCTGGGAAAAGAACTCCGAATCGGACACGACCGGCGCCATCACCACGGCTTTTGATCCCATCTGGGACCGCCTGGTCTTCGCCGGCGCAATATCGGGTCTGGCGGCGGAGGCGCAGGCTTACATGGCCCGCTACGGCGCGACGGACCGCGACGGCGCCCGGGTGAGCGTGCGCGACCGGAAACATGCGATGAACAATCCGCACGCGCAGCTTCGAAAGGAAGTGAGCCTGGAAGAAGTGCTGGCTTCCCCGATGCTGGCGGACCCGATCCATCTTTTGGACGTTTGCCCCCGCTCCGACGGCGCGTGCGCGGTCATCATGGCCAGTGAAGACATCGCCGAAAAGATCTGCCCGAAACCGGACTGGATCTGGGGCACGGCTGCGCGCCACTCCTACAGCTACCTGGGCGACGCCGATTACGGCCGCCTGACCAGCATGCGCGAAGGATCGCAGGAACTCTGGAAGAAGGCGGGCATCAAAGAGCCGCGCAAAGAACTGGATGTTGTCGAGATGTACCAGCCCTATTCGTTCGGCGGTTTGATCTGGATCGAGGACATGGGCCTGGTGGGCCCCGGCGAGGCGCCGCGGTATATCTGGGACGGCAACACCGACATGGGCGGCGAACTGCCGATCAATCCGTCGGGCGGCGTGATTTCCTGCAATCCCATCGGGGCGACCGGGCTGATCCGCTGCGCGGAAGCGGCCATGCAGGTGATGGGCAAAGCCGAAGGCCGGCAGGTTCCGGACGTCAACTTTGCCTTCAGTAGCGGTTTCGGCGGCTGCTGGTGGACCGATATGATTCTGCACGGAAAGAAAAAACCGGCCTGAAGCAACAAGGAGGAACCAGCATGGCGGAAAAAGAAAACATCATTATCGAATCGGGCGACGCGGTTCAGCCCTTCGCGTATTCCGTGGGCATGCACGGAAGCAGGTTTTTTGCGGAGATTCGCGACCATAAGCGGTTTCTGGGGATCAAGTGCCCCAAATGCGGGAAGGTGTATATTCCGCCGCGCGGCGTCTGCGGAGACTGCTTTGTCGAGATGAAAGACTGGGTCGAAGTCGGGCCGAAAGGGGTCATCGGCACCTTTACGATTCTTCGCTACGCGTTTATCGACCCGGAAACGGGCGCGCAGAAGCCGGTCCCCTATGGCTACGGGTTTATCAGGTTTGACGGCGCCGACACCCTGTTCCAGCACTACATCAACATTGAGGATGAAGCGAAGATTCGCGTGGGCGCCCGCGTGGAGCCGGTATTTGCCGGAGAGCGAAAGGGCAGCATTCGGGATATTGAGTATTTTCGGGTCATCGACTGATGGCCGCAAAGGAGTCGCCGACGGTTGAGATCAATCCATTCAAGCGGATTCTGAAGATGCCGGGGGCTCTGTGCGGGGGAATCAGCACCGGCAGCGATAAAATCCGCAGCGGATACGGCAACGGGGACTGCCTTTACTTTGATTTTGAGCACCTGGTCTTCGCCGTGGCGGACGGCACGGAACGCTTCCCCTGGGCGTCGAGGGATCTTTTGCAGCGGCTGTCGGAGAGGCTTTTGCGGTCCGGTTCCCCGGAAACGGCCCGGGATTGGAAGGACATGATGAACACCGGGGTCTATGACGGCCAGAAGTACCAGCATAAGACGACCTTCAGCGCCGTCGCCCTTCGCCGTGAAGGAGAGGATGTTTTTCTGATCATCGCGAACGGAGGCGACAGCGTCGTAACGGTCATGGATGGCCTTACGGGAAAGATTCGCCGTCAGACGGGGCGCAACATGGATTTTGCGGGAAGAAGCAGGCAGATTGTGGATGTGACGGAGCACCGGATGCCGGACCGGGACCACCGGGTGCTTCTTTCCACGGACGGGTTCGATGATGTCTGGCGCTTCTATCTGCGCCGGTCGCCCGCCGGCTCCGCGCGCGGCGTTCTCGAAAGGGTTGGGCTGGACGGAATCGGCGAGGTGATTTCCGGGCTTCTGGAAGAGCACCGGGACCGTTTTGAGTATGATGATGTCGGCTTTATTCTTCTGGATCCGGGCGCGGTGAAGCCGGTGAAGGGAAAAGCTCTGATCATGGGAGGAACGCGGCCTTTTGAAGAAAATCGCTACCGGCTGCAGTATACACCGGAGGCGCATGACCGGTGGATCCCCGATGCCGAGTGGGCCGGACAGGAGGAAATGCTTGACGGCGCGGGAATCCGGGTGCTGAACACGGTGCGGTGCTGAAGGACCGGATTCCCTTTCATGCAAGAAAGTGTTGCAGAAGAGATGAATGAGCGGAACAAAAATGATTTGCTGAATCTGAGGCGGTCCCAACTGACGGCGGCGGCGTACAAAGTGGTTGCGCAGAAGGGGTACAACGATTTCACCATCAAGGATATCGCCGAGGAAGCCGGCCTGTCCACGGGCCTGGTCCACTACTACTTCAAAAACAAGGAAGATCTTCTTTTCAAGCTGCTCAAGGAGATGAACGCCAATCTTCGGGACAATCTGAAAAAGGCCATGGGGGAGCTTGCCGAACCCAGGGATAAACTGATGGCTTTCTGCGACGAAGCCTTTGCGCTGGTGGACCGGGAAAAGGCGTATTTTTACGTGCTCATCGATTTTTGGGCGCAGATCAATCACGATGCCAGGATTCGCCAGGCGAACGTCAAACTTTTTCAGAGCTACCGCGCCGAGATCGCGGCGATCATTCAGGAAGGGGCGGCCAAAGGCGTTTTCACCGTGGAGGACGTGAACCTGACGTCCGTGATCATCATCGCGCTCATTCAGGGAACCATCATCCAGTACGCGATTGATCGCGAGGCGTTCAATTACAGCGAGATCAAGGAGAAAATCAAGGAGCAGATTCTCTCCAGAATCGTCAACGGAAAATAATGCATTAAAGGAGGCATTCATGGAATTCGGTTTTACGGAAGAACAGCTGATGTTCAGAGATTCGGTCTATAAGTTCGCAAAAAAGGAAATTGTGCCGCTGGTCGAGGAGGCAGATCTCAAAAGCGAGTTCTCCATGGAGGTGTGGCGGAAACTCGGTGAGATGGGCATCCTGGGCCTTCCGTTTCCCGAAGAACTGGGCGGATCGGGCGCCAGTGTAGAGACCTGCTGCCTGGCCGGCGAAGCCCTGGGCCATGCCGGCGTCGATCAGGGACATCTGCTTGCCCTGGGCGCCCACACTTACCTGTGCGCGGACACGATCTTCAAGCACGGCTCGCCCGAACAGCTGAAAAAGTACGTTCCGAAGCTGGCCAGCGGCGAATGGATCGGGTGCATGGGACTGACGGAGCCGGGCGCCGGTTCGGACGCCGCGTCCATCACCACCACGGCGGTCAAAAAAGACGGCAAGTGGATTCTCAACGGGACGAAGACCTTTATTACCAACGCCCCGGTCTGCGAAGTCTGCGTTGTGTATGCCACGGTGGACAAGGCCCTCAAGCACAAGGGCATTACCGCCTTCATCGTCGAGAGAGGCTTTCCCGGATTCGCAACCGGCGCGCCGTTTCACAAGATGGGCGTGCGGGCATCCGCCACCTCCGAAGTGATTCTGGACAACTGCGAAGTTCCGGAAGAAAACCTGCTGGGCGAGGTCGGCAAAGGGTTTGAATACACCCATGAGACCCTGTCCTGGGACCGCAGCTCCCTTCTGGCGCCTTTCGTCGGCGCCCTGCAGTTCGCCATCGAGTCCTGCACCAAATACTCCCAGGAAAGGGTGCAGTTCGGCAAGCCGATCAACGCGTTCCAGGCGATTCAGCACAAGCTGGCGGACATCAAGATCATCCAGGAGGCCGCCAAAATGGTTGTTTACCGCGTGGCTCACGACAAGGATTCCGGAAAGCCTTTGAATCATTTGCATACGTCCATCGCGAAATCCGTGGTCGGCGACTACGGCATCAAAGCCGCCAGCGACGCAGTCCAGATTTTCGGCGGCTACGGGTTCATCCACGAATATCCGATCGAGCGGTTTTTGAGGGATGTGAAACTGGCGCAGATCGGCGGAGGGACATCGGAAATGCAGAAATTCATCATCTCCCGCATCCTGAGCTTTATGTAGCCTCAGGCCGGAAGCAGAATAACCAGACATCCATTGAAGGAGAATATGCCATGAACTATGATTTAACGCCGGAACAGTTGTCGATAAAGGACAATTTTACGAAATTTTGCACAAAGGAAATCGAACCGCGCGCCGCGCTGCTCGATGAAGCGCCCCATGAAGAAGTCCCCGGGCTGATCAGAGAAAATATCAAGAAGATGGCCGGCATCGGCTATCTCGGCATCGGACACGAAGAAGCTTACGGCGGAACGAATCTCGACCTGATCAGCCAGGCCATCGCGGGGGAAGCGGTCGCGGCCGCCTGCGCGTCCACCTTTTTATCCTGCGGCGCATCCTCCGGCCTGTTCGGCATGCCGCTGAGGCTGTTCGGCTCCGAAGAGCAGAAGAAAAAATATCTTCCCGGCATCATCAAAGGGGAAATCATCGGCTGTTTTGGCCTCACCGAACCGGAAGCCGGCTCCGACGCCGCGTCCATCAAGACGGCCGCCGTGAAAGACGGGGACCGCTGGATTCTCAACGGAACCAAAACATTCATTACCAACGCCACCATTGCCGACGTGGCGCTGATCTTCGCTTATAACGACAAGGCGAAGGGACCGGGGGCCGGCGTGACCTGCTTCCTGGTGGAGGCGGGCACACCGGGGTTCAAAGCGGGCAAACCTTTCGACAAAATGGGATTTCGCGGCTCCCCGACCGCCGAACTGATCCTCGAGGACTGCGAAGTGCCGGACAGCGCCGTTCTGGGCACGGTGGGCAGCGGCTTTATCCAGGCCATGATGACGCTGGAATACGGCCGGATCGGCATGGCGACCGTTTGCCTGGGCATTGCGTCCAAGTGCCTGGAGCTGGCCAACAAGTATTCCAAGGAGCGCGTGGTCTTCGGAAAGCCGATCAACCGCTTTCAGGACATTTCGTTCAAGCTTGCCGATATGCTGATCATGTCCGATACGGCGAGGCTCCTCATTTATCAGGCCGCGTGGGCCAAGCAGACCGGCCGTCCCGAGTCCGCCGTGCTGGCCTCCGTGGCCAAAGTCTGGGCTTCCGAGACCGGCAAGCAGATCTCCGACCTGGCCGTTCAGATTCACGGGGGCTACGGCTACATGAAGGAATACCCCGTGGAGCGCCTCTACCGCGACGCGAGGCTGGGAGAAATCGGCGAGGGCGCTTCGGAAATCCAGCGCATCCTGATCGCCAAAGACCTGATCCGGAGGTACGCGGCCTAGCCGTTCAGACGAAGGCGCGCGCTTTCCGACCGGAGACATGACGCTGCAAGGAGAAAGACCCATGGCCATCGACGCAAAATTCATCGGCAAGGCCTACCCATCCTATACCTATGAGGTGGGCAGGGAAAAAATCAAAGAGTATGCGAAAGCGATCAAGAATTTCGATCCGCATTATCTGGAAGACGATTTCGCCGCCAAATCGAAGTACGGAACGATCATCGCCCCGCCCACCTTTGCGGTGGTCTATGGCGCCTACCTGATCGAGCCGGTGTTCAACGACCGGGATCTGAACCTGAACATGGCGATGCTGGTCCACGGAGAGCAGGAACTGGAGTTTTTCGAGGTGGTCAAGGCGGGAGATGTCATCACCACCGGCGCAAAGATAGTGCACATTCAGAACAAGGAAAAGCTGGATATCATCGCCATTGAAGTTCAGTCGAAAAACCAGCACGGCCGGGACGTCTGCCGTGGAATTTACACCTTTGTCGTCAGAAAGTAGGAGGCACGCCATGGCCATTGAAAAAGGACAGACCTTCAGCGGAAGCGAGAAGGTCGATAAATACAGGCCCATTTACTACGCCGGCGCATCCGGCGATTTCAATCCGATTCATATCGATCCCGAATTCGGGAAAATGGTCGGGCTTGGAGGGGCGATTCTTCAGGGATTGTGCACACTTGCCTTTGCGTCCAAAACCGTCACCGACTGGGCGGGAGATCCCGGGAAGCTCAAGAGGCTCAAATGCCGGTTCAGCGCTCCGGTGCTGATGGAAGATACGATTTCGGTCCAGGGAACCGTCACGGATGTGCAGTCGGGACGCGCCAGGATTGATCTGAAGGTGGTCAACCAGAACGGCGTGGAAGTGCTTCAGAAGGTTGAAGCCGAGGTCGAAGCGTAAAATGCAGCCGTTTGCAGAATAAATATTCCCGAACGCTTGACAATTGTTCTCAATTGCCATATGAACTTCGTCGAAGCACCTTCCCGCACGCTCTTCAGGGGGAAACCGGAACGATTACTCGTTCATAAATAAAAGAAAACAAGGAGGTTTGTATGGCAAGTTTGTGGGTTGACGAAAGGGATATCAAATTCCAGCTTTTTGAAATGTTCAACATCGGGGAAACGCTCCTGGGAAAGGGCCGTTACGCCGATCACGATGCGGATATGTGCAACATGGTGCTGGACCAGGCGCAGAAATTTGCCGAGGTCGAGATCGCGCCCACCTATCCGGATGAGGTCCACCGCAAACCCGTCGAAGCGGTCTTCAAGGACGGCAAGGTTTTCGCACCGGAAGCCTATCACCGTCTCTACAAGCTTTATTGCGAAGGCGGCTGGATGACGACGGCGGATTCGCCCGAAGTCGGCGGTCAGGCTTTTCCGTTCATCATCGGGGCGGCCTGCGCCAACATGTTTCTGGCCGCCAATCAGGCGTTTCTCATGTACCCCGGTCTGACCCACGGCGCGGCGCGCCTGGTGGAGGACTTTTTCCAGAATCCCCTGCGGGACATTATTCTTGAAAAGATGTTCTCCGGTGTCTGGGCCGGAACGATGTGCCTGACCGAGCCGGGCGCCGGCTCCGACGTGGGCATTCTGAAAACTACGGCCAAGAAGAACGCCGACGGCACGTATTCCATCACCGGCACCAAATGTTTCATCTCCGCCGGCGACCATGATCTCGCCGAAAACATCATTCACCCGGTCCTGGCCCGCATCGAAGGCGATCCCGCCGGCACCAAGGGCATCTCCATTTTCATCGTTCCCAAGATCCGCATCAACGAGAAGGGCGAGCTGGGAGAACCCAACGACGTGCAGTGCGGCAACATCGAAAGCAAAATGGGCATCCACGGCAACGCCACCTGTACGCTGAATTTCGGCACCGACGGCAAGTGCATCGGCTACCTCATGGGCGAGGAGCGCGACGGCATGAAGATCATGTTCCAGATGATGAATGAAGAGCGCCAGGGCGTGGGCATGATGGGCGTATCGCTCGCGATGGCCTCCTACCTGCACGCGCTGGATTACGCCAAGCAGCGCATTCAGGGCTCGAACATCATTGAAATGGCCATGAAGGTTCCGAATCCGAAAGCGGTTCCGATCATCCAGCATCCGGACGTGCGCCGCATGCTCCTCAAACAGAAGAGCATCACCGAAGGGATCCGCGCGCTGGCTTTCCTGTGCTACTACGCCATGGACCGGGAATTCAACGCCGGTCTCGAGAACAAAGAGCAGGACAAAGAATACTGGCACGGCATGATCGAAATGCTCACGCCGATGGTCAAGTCCTACTGCACCGAGCGGGGCATGGAAGTCTGCAGTGACGCCGTCCAGACCTACGGCGGCTACGGCTACTGCCGGGAGTACCCGGTCGAGCAGATGATGCGCGATCAGAAGATCAACCTGATTTATGAAGGCACCAACGGCATTCAGGCCATGGACCTTCTGGGCCGCAAGCTCGGCATGAAGAAAGGCCTGTATTTCATGAACCTGCTGGGTCTGACCCAGGCCGCCATTGCCGAAGCCAAAGGCAATGACAAACTCAAAGCCGAGGCCGAAATCGTCGAAGGCGCCCTCAACGCCTGTGCGGGAACCGCCATGGCATTTGCCAAAATGTTGAAGACGACGCCGTTTGTTCCCCTGATCGGCGCGGCCGACTACCTCAACTGCCTGTCCGACGCCCTGGTGGGCTGGCTGCACATCTGGATGGCCAACACCGCCGTTAAAGGCCTGGCCAATGCCGCGAGCGACAGGGACAAAGCTTTCTATTCCGGCAAGATCGAAGGCGCAAAATTCTTCATCAACCGAATCACCGGACTGGTGCCGGCCAGGTTGGAAAACCTGCAGAAGGACGAGCAGAGCGCGATGAACATCAGCGAAGAAGCCTTTGCCGTTTAAACGTTCTTGAAGAAAACCAATTTGAAGGAGGAACCGGAACCGTAACGGTTCCTCCTTTTTTTATCGAGCGTCATTTGGCGGACAGCCGAATGCAGATTCATTCAAATTAATCATACAGACAGGGAGAAAAGCATGATGAAGGATGTGGTTATTGTTTCAGCCTGCCGGACGGCGATCGGTTCGTTCGGCGGATCGTTAAGGGATCTGCATGTGGTGGATCTTGCGAGCGTTGCGATGAGAGAGGCCATCCGGCGGTCCGGCGTAGCTCCGGAGCTGATTGACGACGTCCGCTTCGGAAATTGTTTTGAGCCGTACAATTCGCTCAACCTTACCCGGATCGCGGCGCTGAAGGCGGGGGTTCCGAATACGTCGGTTGCCGTCACGATCAACCGGGTGTGCATTTCGGGCATGGAAGCCACGATCTCCGGAATGGCCATGATTCAGGCCGGCCTGGCGGATATTATTCTCTCCGGGGGCGCCGAGCACATGTCGGGCATCGCCTATGCCGTTCCCGGCGCGCGCTGGGGCTGCCGGCTGCAGAACAGCACGCTGGACGACCAACTCATTGAAGGCCTGATGTGCGGATCCAGAATTCTTCCCGCTCCCGCGGACAGCCCTCTGGCCGGAGGAATGCCCTACGACCTGTACAAAGGCAAACCCTACATCATGGGGCACACCGCGGAATTTATCGCCCAGATGTACGGCATTTCCCGCGAAGAAATGGACGAAGTCGCCCTGCGCAGCCACAATAACGTGGAGCGCGCCACGAAGGAGGGGGATTTCGCCGAAGAAATCGTTCCGGTCGAGATTCCGCAGAAAAAAGGGAAGCCGCCCAAGATTTTTGACAAGGATGAACATTTCCGGCCCGGCATTACGCTGGAAGACCTGCGCAATCTTCCGCCGGCCTTCATTCCCAAAACCGGCAAGGTTACGGCGGGAAACGCTTCGGGTCTGAACGACGCGGCCAGCGCCACCGTCATCATGTCCATGGAGAAAGCGAAGGAGCTGGGCCTCAAGCCCCTGGCCAAGATCAAGGCGGTCGGATACGGCGGATGCGACCCGTCCGTCATGGGACTGAGCCCCGTCCCCGCGGTTCGAAGCCTGATGAAGCGCTCCGGCCTGAAGCTGGAGGATTTTGAGCTGATCGAGGTGAACGAAGCGTTCGCCGCCCAGTACCTGGGATGTGAAAAAGAGCTGAAAATCAACCGGGAGATTACGAACGTGAACGGCTCCGGAATCGGCCTGGGCCATCCGGTCGGCGCAACCGGCAACCGGATCATGGTAACGCTCATCCACGCGATGAAAAAGCGCAAAAAGACGCTGGGCCTCGCCACGCTGTGCGGCGGGGGAGGCGTTTCCATCGCAACGGCCATTGAAATGCTGTAAGCGGTCCGGCGGCAAACACCGGCCCGTCATCGGGGAGGGAAGACCATGAAGGATTTGCGGGGTAAAATTGCCCTGGTTACGGGCGCGGCGATGGGCATGGGCCGGAGTTTGTCGGAGGATTTCCTCAGGGAAGGATGCGCGGTCGCGCTGGTGGACGTGAACGGACCGGCGCTTGCGGAGGCCCAAGCCGAGCTTGCGAAAACAGGCAGGTGCGCCGCCTTCGTCTGCGATATTTCCAACAGGGAGGCGGTTTACGAGCTGGCCCGCCGGGTGGAAAAGGAATTCGGTCCGGTCGATATTCTGGTCAACAACGCCGGCATCGTCAAGGCCCGGGAGCTGCTCGATCTTTCCGACGACGACATTGAAAAAACCATCCGCATCAATCTCACCGCCCAGTTCTGGACGTGCAAGGCGTTTCTGCCCTCCATGATTCAAAGGGGAGGCGGCCATATCGTCAACTTCGCCTCGGCGGGCGGCATTCTGTCTCTTCCCAATCTTTCCGCTTACTGCGCAAGCAAATTCGGCGTGGTGGGCTTCTCCGATTCACTGCGCCAGGAAATGAAAAAACATCAGTACAACATCGGGGTCACCTACGTATGCCCCAACACGGTGAATACCGGCATGTTTGAAGGATCAAAGATGGTTGCGGGCACCAGAATGCTTTCCGCCTCCGACGTGACCAAAAAGGTGATCCGGGCCGTCAAGCGCAATCAGGCCATGGTCGCGGTGCCGGATTTTCCCGTGAAAATCCTGACGCCGCTCACCAAGGTTCTTCTTCCCATCAGGGCGATGGACTGGTTGAACAAAATCATGGGCATGGCCACCTGCAACGATTCGTGGAGAGGCCGGAGCTGTTAAAAAATAAATTTCAGGACGGGAATAAGATGAAAGCATTAAAGGGAATTCTGATTTTTGCCGTTGTTTTGATTTGTCTGTCGGCCGTGGTGACCGGAATCAATATTCTTCAGAAGGGCGGCGCCTGGGACGGAAGAAGCATGGAGGAGATTCTGGGCGTTGCGCCTCAAAAGGCGACCCTGGAGGACATTGGCAAGCTCGACAAGGCGGAGATCTTCCAGCTTTACTATGCCGCTTCCGCGCCTTCCTTTCACGATTTCCGGGGCGAATTTGCCGCGGTGACGGTGGATGTCGGCATTCTGGCGTCCAGCGCGGCTTATTTCACCCATCACTTTTTCGGTCCGGGACGCTGGGAGGGCAAGGCCTTCAACCCGTCTGAAAAAGACAGGGGATACGGGTACAATATTTTCAGGGATGCCGGGGGCAAAGTTTACCGGACGCGCAGAATGGACACGGAAATCGGACCGTCGGATTACGACGGCAAACCCGCCTTCAAACTTAATTACGGCGCCTACAATACAGGGACCGTTCATTCCATGCGCGACGAGATCCGCAGGATCAACGATCATCTGTTTCTCGGTCTCGGGTATATGGCGCTGGGCGGAGGGAAAATCAATCCGGCTCCCTTTGCGCTCATCGGGCCGGCGAAGCAATGGGTAGGCGTCGATCAATCCTGAGGACATGAGCATGCACTACAACCTCCTTTTTTCAGAAGGCCGGATCGGCAGCGTGATTTTGCGCAACCGCGTGGTTCTTCCTCCCCTGGAAGTGGGGATGGCCAATTTTGACGGGACCCCCTCGGAACAGCTCGTCGCCTATTATGAAGAACGCGCGAAAAACGGCCTCGGACTGCTGATGACCGGCATTACCCGCGTCAATGAACGTCACGGCGCGGGCCTGCCGCGCCAGCTGGCCATGACGTCCGATAGGCACATCGAACCCTTTGCCCGCATGGTTGAACGAATTCACCGCCACGGCACAAAAATTTTCTGCCAGCTTCATCACCCAGGCCGTCAGAGCAATTCGCTGATGATCGGCTCCTGGCCGCTGATGGAACGGATCGGCCGCCTCTGGCCGGGGTACTGGAAATATTTTTTCAAGCTGGTGCCCGCGGCGGAAAAATTTGCCCAAACCGGCCTGGTGCCGGCCGTTGTGGCGCCTTCGGCCGTGGCCTGCGAATATTCCAAACAGAAAACCCGGGCTTTGTCGACCCGGGAAGTCCGCAGCCTGGTGAACGACTTTGTTCGGGCCGCGCGCCGTGTTCAGCAGGCCCGCGCCGATGGCGTGGAACTGCACGCCGCCCACGGCTATCTCATCCAGCAGTTTCTGAGCCCCCGCACCAACCGGCGAACGGATGAATACGGCGGATCGATTGAAAACCGCATGCGCTTCATTCTGGAGATCATCCGCGGCATCCGCGGCCTTTGCGGTCCGGATTTTCCGATCGTTGTCCGTCTGGCGGTGGACGAATACTACCGGTGTGTCGGCCAGCCCGGCGAGGGCATTGAACTGGCCCTGGGCGTGGAGATCGCAAAACGCCTGGAACAGGCCGGCATCGATGCCATCGATGTTTCCTCGGCCAATTATGAAACCATGAACTACTGGCTGGAGCCCGCCTCCTTTGAGACGGGATGGCGCAAGAATCTGGCCCGGGCCGTAAAGGAAGCGGTCGGGATTCCGGTGCTGGCCGCCAATGTGATTCGCAGCCCGGAACAGGCCGAGGCGCAGCTTCAGGAGGGGTGCCAGGATTTTGTGTGCCTGGGACGACCGCATCTGGCGGATCCGGCCTGGACCAGAAAAGCCGCCGAAGGCCGCGAACGGGACATTCGGCGCTGCATCAGCTGCCTGTGGTGCTTTGAATCCTTTCTGACCAATGCCGCCAAAGGCGAGACGCTGGAATGCGCCGTCAATCCGCGGCTGGGCCGTGAGCGCGAGACCGCCGAGCCGCTGAAGAACGGAGCCGGCCGCGTGGTGGTCATCATCGGTGCGGGGCCCGCCGGACTTTCCGCGGCCGGGATTCTGGGCCAGCGCGGATTCAAACCCATCGTTCTGGAAAAGAACGCCGCCGTCGGCGGCCAGCTGCAGCTTGCCAACAAGCCTCCCAAAAAGGAAAAGATCAACTGGTGCTTTGCCGATCTCGAGCATGCCGCCCTGCAAAACGGGGCTGAAATCCGTCTGAATGCCGAGGCAACGCCCGCATCCGTGAAGGCTCTCGCTCCCTATGCCGTCATCATTGCCACCGGAGCGAAAGCCGTCGTCCCGCCCGTCGAAGGCGTTCATCTTCCGCATGTCTGCACCGTCACCGAAATCCTGAACGGCTCCGTCCGGCTTAAAAATCAGCGGGTCGCCGTGATCGGCTCGGGGATGACCGGCCTGGAAACGGCGGAGAAGCTGGCGGAGGAAGGCAACCGCGTCCTGGTGGCGGAAATGATGGACCGGATCGCGCCGGGCGTCCATCCGCAGCATCTGGACGATATCCTTCCGCGCCTGAAAGCCTATTCCGCGGATTTCATCACCGGCCACAAGCTTGCCAAAATTTCGGCCGGCGTCGTTTTTCTGGAAAGCGTTGCCGGCGGAAAACGCCGCGAAGAAAAGGCCGATGCCGTTGTTCTTTCCGTCGGCGTGCAAAGCAACAGCGCGCTGGCCGCGGCGCTTCAACCTCACTTTCCCAGACTCCGCGTCATCGGCGATGCTCGCAGGGTCGGCCGCATTCCCCAAGCCGTGCGGGATGGTTTTGACACAGCCTGGAATTTGATGTAAAAGAAAAAACCCATTAGACAGGAGGATCGGATCATGAGCATCATCAAGGACGTTCAATCCGGGAAAAAGCCGCTCAAGCGGGCGTATGTAGCCATTTTTCTGTGGTTCACCGGCCGCGCCATTCAGGCGGCGGCAAAGGTCGATTCCGAGGTCAAAAAAGAATTCGAAAAACTTCCCGAGGATTTCACCTTTTCTCTGGGCTGTCTGCCCTGCGGCCCCTGGATGGTGGTGGGCCGGGAAAAGGGCGTCGTGAAGTATCTGGGCGGAGATTCCCGCGGACGGCCCGTGCAGGTTCGCCTGGCCATCAAGAGCCTGGACGCGGGCTTTCTGATTCTCTCCTTTCAGGAAAGCACGGCGCTCGCCACGGCGCGCAACCGGCTGATCACGGACGGGGAAATTCCCCAGGCGCTGGCCATTATCCGCATTCTCGATATTGTGGAAGTTTACCTTCTGCCCAAGCTCATCGCCTCTCTGGCCGTGAAGCGGTATCCTTCCTGGTGGTCGTTCGGCCGCAAACTCGGCGGCCGCATCGGTGTTTACACCCGCACGCTGCTGGGCATCTAACGAAAGGAATACGATATGAATTCCGCAGCCGTTTTTGATTTTACCTGCCCCGTCAAGACCAATTCCGGAAACAAGGCGCTGGAGCACCTGCCCGTGGAGCTGGCCGGACTCAATGCCGTGAACCCTCTGATCGTCGCCAACGCGCGGGCGGTCGGCCCCAAAGCCGTCCGGACGCTGATGAACGCATTCGGCGATTCGAAAATGACGCTGGGCCTTTTTGAAGGCGTCACCGAAGCAGCCGATCTCGGCGTCGTGGATCATTTGAAAAACATCTGCCTGGAAAAAAAATACGATGCCTTCATCGCGCTGGGCGGGGGGAAAGCCGCCGATGTCGCCAAGGTGCTGAATCTGGCGGTTTCGCTGAAAACGCCGGACGCGCGGCAGCTTTCGCCCAAGACGCCCGTCCGCAAGCGCCTGCTGCCGCTGGTGGTCGTGCCGACGGCCGGAGCGGACGGCCTGGAAACCTCGGGCTTTGCCCATCTGAACCGGATGATTTTTTCCTCCGAATTTCTCGCGCCCGGCCTGGCCGTGCTGGATTCGCGCCTGGCGAGAGCAAGAAAAGGAATCCTGATGGCCGCGACGGGCCTTGCCGCGCTGGGCCGCGCCGTGGAATCGCACGTCAGCGCCGACAGAAACCCTTTCCAGAAAGCCTATTCCTTTGCCGCCGTCCGCTTTGTCCGGGAAAACCTTCCGGCCGCGGTCGCCGATCCCGGGAATAAAAAGGCGGCGCTTGCCGTGCTCAACGCCGCGGCGATGTCCGGCTGCGCCTTTTCCAATGCGGCCTCCGGCAGGCTCCACAAACTCGGTCAGGTGTTTTACGAACTGCTGGGCATTCCCCAGGGCGTGATCATGGGCATGTGCCTGTCCCGCGTTCTGGAAGATGGCTTTCGGGAAGGCTCCTGTGACCCGGCGGCTCTTCTTCAACCCCTGGCCGGAGACGACGCGTTTGCGCGAACGCCCGCCGGAAAGAGGGCGGAGGCCGCTCTTGCCCTCCTGAACCGTTTTCTGGAAGAGCTTCGGGGCGCTCTGGGCAAGGATCTGCCGAAGAGCCTTTCGGAGGCGGGAGTGTCCGGCTACCGGAAGGAGGAAATTCTGGATGTGCTGGGAAAAGACGAAGACGGCCATTACCTGCGCGGCGTCGTGGAAGGGATGGCCGGAGGAAAACGGGAAAGGAAGGGGTGATTCCGATGCTTTTGCCGGATTATTATGAGTTCTGCTGTCGTGTGAAAATTGTCGCGGGTCATGACGCCCTGGAAAAAATACCGGATCTGCTCATCGAGCGCGGCGCAAAGAAACCACTCGTCATCACGGACAAGGGAGTGGCGGGCGCGGGTCTCATCGATATCGTTTCCCGGGCGCTCGGGGACCGCGTGCAGGCGGATCTGATCGCCGACGATGTTCCCCCCGATTCGGATCTCCGGGTCGTCAACCGGCTGGCGCGCCTTTACCGGGACAACGCCTGCGACGCGATCATCGCCGTCGGCGGCGGTTCCGTCATGGACACGGCCAAGGGGATCAACATCGTTGTTTCGGAAAACGCGGAAGACCTGATGGCCTTCAGCGGCGTCGGCGCGCTCAAGCGCCCCCTGAAGCCCCTGGTGGCCGTCCCGACCACCGCCGGCACGGGGTCGGAAGTCACGCAGGTGGCCGTTATCAAGGATCACGAGAAGCATTTGAAGATGGCCTTTGGGAGTTATTTTCTGCTGCCCGACATTTCCATCCTCGATTCCCGAATGACCCTGACGATGCCGCCTTTCATCACGGCCATGACCGGCATGGACGCCATGAGCCACGCCGTGGAAGCCTACTATTGCCTTCAGAAAAATCCGCTCTCCGACGCCCACGCGCTTTCCGCCGTCGGCATGATTTACCGGCACCTGCCGCTGGTCGTGAAAAATCCGGATGATCGCGAAGGCCGCCTGGCCATGGCGGTCGCCGCCTGCCTGGCGGGCATCGCCTTTTCCAATTCCATGGTCGGACTGGTTCACAATCTCGGCCATGCGACCGGCTCCGTCTGCGGCGTTCCCCATGGCCTCTGCATGGCCATCCTTCTGCCCTACGGCCTGGAGTACAACCTGCACAAAATGGCGGACGTCATGGCGGAGCTCCTGCTTCCCATGGCGGGAGAGCAGGTGTATCTGGCCACGCCTGCGGAGCAGAGAGCCCAAAAAGTCGTATCCCTGATCCGCGGGCTCAATGAAGACCTCCACGCCATCACCGGCGGACGGCACGCCAGATGCCTGCAGGAGATCAAAGACCGCGAAGGGAAGCCGTCCGTCCCCCGGGACGTGCTGCCGCAAATCGCCGCCGCTGCGCTGCTCGACGGAGCGTCTATTTACAATCCGGAAGACACGGACTACGAGGACAACCTGATGGTGCTGGAAGCGGCCTGGGAAGGGAAGCCTCTGGACAGGTCTCGCGTAAAAAAAGGCTGATGAACGAAAGGGAGCAGTCATGATAAAACCTTACATGGGAAAAATCCTCATGGTGGATTTGTCCAGCCGGACCATGACGGAAGAAGAAATCCCCGACCGGGTGTATGAACAGTATCTGTCCGGGATGGGGCTGGGCGCCTATATCCTCTACCATCGCATGCCGGCCGGCGCCGACCCGCTGGGTCCGGACAATATTCTCGGTTTCTGCTCGGGATTGCTCACGGGAACCGGCAGCCTGTTTTCCGGCCGCTGGACGCTTGTGGGGAAATCGCCGCTGACCGGGTGCTGGGGCGACGCGAACTGCGGCGGCACCTTTTCTCCGGCCATCAAGCATTCCGGCTATGACGCCATTTTCTTCACCGGCATCAGTTCCGGCCCCGTTTATCTGTATGTGAAAAACGGCAAAGCTTCTCTGAAAGACGCGGCCGATCTCTGGGGGCGGGATGCCGTCGAGACGGAAGAAGCGCTCAAGAAGCAGTACGGCCCCAAAGCCGCCGTGGCCGTCATCGGCCCCGCCGGAGAGAAGCTTTCGCTGATTTCCGGCGTTTGCAGCGACAAGGGACGGATCGCCGCCCGGTCGGGTCTGGGCGCCGTCATGGGAGCCAAAAGGCTCAAAGCGGTGGTGCTCGACGGCGTTCAAAGGATCGGCGCCCGCGATCCCCAGGCCATGAAACGGCTGAGCCAACATTGTCTGAAATGGATTAATTTCCCCCTGCCCCTGCCGGGCTGGATGCTGGGCTATGTCGGCGCCTTTTTGCGCATTACGCCCGTTGTGTTTCCCCAGGACGGCATTTTGTACAATTCCATCCTGCGCAAATGGGGCACGGGGGGCATGAACCAGACCTCCATTGAAATGGGGGATTCGCCCCTGAAGAACTGGGACGGCACCAATCGCGATCTTCCCATGTCGAAGTCCCGGACCATCAATCCGGACATTATCAGGAGCATGGAAATCGTGAAGTACCACTGCTATTCATGCCCAGTGGGATGCGGCGGCATCTGCGCCGCCAAAGGAAAATATCCCCACACTCACAAACCCGAATATGAAAGCGTCCTGGCGCTGGGCGGCCTGTGCATGAACGAGGACCTGGACAGCATCTTTTACTTGAATGAGCTTCTGAACCGGGCCGGCATGGATACGATTTCCGCGGGTGCGACGGCCGCGTTTGCCGTCGAGTGCTACGAAAAGGGCATTCTCACCAGGGAAGACACGGGCGGCCTGGAGCTGAAATGGGGAAACACGGAGGCGATTGTCGAACTCATCCGGAAAATGGCCAACCGCGAGGGCATCGGAGACCTTCTGGCCGACGGGTCGAAGATTGCCGCCCAAAGGATCGGCAAAGGATCGGAAGCCTGCACCGTCCACGCCGGCGGCCAGGAGCCGGCCATGCACGACGGCCGCTGTGATCCGGGTTTCAATGTCCATTACAGCCTGGAGCCGACGCCGGGCCGTCACACGCTGGGCGCCCATCTGTATTATGAAATGTTTCAGCTCTGGAAGCGCGTGAAAGGGATTCCCAAACCTTTGCCGCTTTTCATCAAGAACAGCAAGTTCAGGGTCGACGGAGAAAAGGCGCGGATGTCCGCCGCGTGCAGCAAGTTCATGAGTCTGGCCAACGGCGCCGGCATGTGCATGTTCGGTCTCTTCGTCGGGATCAAAAGAGTTCCAACCTTTGACTGGCTCAACGCGGCGACGGGCTGGAACCGGACGCCTGAAGAGTATATGACCGTCGGCGAACGGATTCAGACCCTGAAGCAGGCCTTCAATGTCAAGCACGGCGTTGAGCCGAAAAACAATTTCATCAGCAGCCGCGCTCTGGGCACGATTCCCCAGGCAGAGGGCGCCAACAAGGGAAGATCCGTGGACATCGAGAAGCTGGCGAGCGGATACTGGGAGCAGTTCGGATGGGACGCGGCCACCGGCAAGCCCAAAGAGGAAACCCTGCGCAAACTGGAAATACAATAAGAGGTTGAATATGGCCTACACGATCACGGAAAAATGCAACGGTTGCGGCGCCTGCGCGCGCCTGTGCCCGGCCGGCGCCATCACGGGCGAAAAAAAGAAGCTCCATGCGATCGAAGCGGTTTTATGCATTGAATGCGGCGCGTGCGGCCGGATCTGTCCGCAGGCCGCCGTGCTGGACGCGGCAGGCGCTCCGTGCGCGATGATCAAACGCTCCGAATGGCCCAAGCCGGAGATTCTGCTGAAGGCCTGCATTGCCTGCACCGTCTGCGTTGACGCCTGTCCGGTGGGATGTCTGGCGATGTCGGACCTCTCCCGCGATAAAGGCGTGGACGCGTTTCCGCATCTGAGGGACTCCAAGGCCTGCATCGGCTGCGGGTTCTGCAGCCGGGAATGCCCCGCGGACGCACTGGTGATGAAAAAACCGGTCCCCGCCGCCCAAACGGTTGCCGCTGAATCCGCATGAGTATTGAAACCATACCGCGGTATCCAATCGACAAAATCATTTCCGGAGGCCAGACCGGCGCGGACCGGGCGGCCCTGGACTTTGCCATCGCCCGCAACCTTCCTTACGGCGGCTGGCTTCCCCGGGGGAGAAAGACGGAGGACGGCGCCCTGGATTTGAAGTATCGCCTGCAAGAGATGCCGACGACGGACTATGCCAAAAGGACGGAGCAGAATGTCATCGACGCCGACGGCACCGTCATCGTCTCCCACGGATTTCCGGTTGCGGGATCGGCGCTGACGCTGGAATTCACCCGGCGGCACGACAGACCATGCCTCCATATCGATCTGAAGGAAATATCCCCGGAGAAGGCAGCGGAGGTCCTGGTTTCCTGGCTTGGGGAAAACCGCATTCGCGTTCTCAACGTGGCGGGACCGAGGGCGGGAAGGGATCCAGCCATCTATCCGGCCGTGATGGATCTTCTGGAGCGATCGATAGAAAACGCTGGGCCGGTGGACGTCGTTCTGTTTGATTTCGGCGGCGTGCTGGCGGAGGAAGGCTGGAAAGACGGTTTGCAGGCGATTGCCCACGCCAACGGATTGAAAGCCGTTGAACTTCTCCTGATTGCGGCCGACACGGTGTATGAGACAGGCTACATTCTGGGCAAAGGCTCCGAAATCAGCTACTGGGATGCCATGCGCCGCAAGACCGGCATTCGGGGGGATTATGCGCAGTTGCGGGATGAAATTCTGTCGCGTTTCATCCTTCGGGAGAATATGATCGATCTTGTCAAAAGACTGAAGGCGGACAATCTTGTCGTCGGTATTTTGAGCGATCAGACGGACATGCTGGACCAACTGAACGCCCGGATGAATTTTTTTCAGTGGTTTGATTACGTCTTCAACAGCTACCACATGGGCAAGGGCAAGCGGGACGCAACGTTGTTTGACGATATTGCCCAACGGCTGAAAACCCTGCCGGGGCGGATTCTATTCATTGACGATGATCCGGGGAACGTTGAACGGGCGAAGCAGAGGGGCTGGAAGGCTATCCTTTACTCCGATGAAAATGTTTTTCAGTCGGAATTGGACCGTCTGCTGAGCGCTTGAGGACCGAGAAAGGCTGTTCAGGAAAAAGGCGAAAGATACCCGTCCGGACGGGACAAAGCCAATATCGGGTCCCTGTTTTTGACGGAATAAAAATCCATTCCCTGCGCCGCCAAACGAAAAAGCCCCCCGGGGATTTCCCGGAGGGCTTTGTGTATCTTCAACAGATCATGGTTTCAGGGTTACAGATCCTTCATCCGCTGCCTCGCCTCGTGATACAGCCGCATCACGCATACGAAGAT
>Ga0209719_1000657_pt1 | contig 48962 bp, 43 predicted proteins | sample AD_JPNAS2_MetaG_FD_184421 | JGI IMG/M metagenome (GOLD analysis project Ga0209719, IMG submission 184421) | Active sludge microbial communities of municipal wastewater-treating anaerobic digesters from Japan - AD_JPNAS2_MetaG (SPAdes) (version 2) | ecosystem: Engineered > Bioreactor > Anaerobic...
TCCCTAATGATGATGCTCTTAAAAAATCCGTATATCTTGCAATCAATGAGATAGAAAAGAAATGGACGTTGCCTATAAAGAATTGGGCTATTGTTTTGAATCAGTTTATTACTATTTTTGAAGACAGGGTGCTGTTGTAATTATGAAACTCAATTGTCATTTACACAAAATACTGGACAGTGCCGGATCAAATGGCGGAACTGATTTAGAACCTGTTCCGTTGTTGATTTTACTTATAGCATTTGCATAATATTTATCAATATCATATTTGTCATTTTGTTTTTTTTCAATATACTCGGGAATGTGACGAAAATAATATTTTAGTGGCTCAATAAATGATGTGTCGGTTAAAAAGCCATTTTCCACATAACACATAGGTTTTGGTACTCGTATGTCTGCTGGTATAATGGCGTATCCTTTTCCTTTTTGACTTTCAAATTCAACTTGATAATACGCCCCTTTTTTATTATTATTTTCAATGAGTTTACATGAAGAAAAAATCATATTTTTACACTTCCCCCCTTTCTGTTCTGCTATAGTCATCACTTTATCGATAGCTTCTTCAGAACTAATACAATAAGTTCCCCTTTTTTTATACTGAAGAGATAGTGACTCTTCATAATTTAACTTAACAATAAATATTGAAGAATGTTCATTGCTTTTTGTGGCTCTAATATTTTTTGTTGTTTGTTCAATTGGGTTACAACCTGACACGATGATTCCAATCAGTATGAATGTAAGCAATGTCGAAAATCTGTTTTTTATTAACATTTTAGCGATTAAAATTAGAATTAATTATATACTTACACTGTTGGTAACAGTCTTGAGTGCTTGACTGTAATAATAATATAACAGGTTTAATTAATTCTTAAAGATGCACATTTTTAATAATTGTTCAAGTATGATTGTCTGTCAAATTATTAACAAAACCATCTGGAATAATATCAATATCGCCTAAAACAGTCATAATACCGTCTGACCTAAATGGTGCTCTCAAAGGAATCATTATGACTGGAGGGTGGTAAGTAGCCAAAACAGAGCAAAATTCTATAATACGCTTGATAACAGCAAGATGCGAAATTTCTTTATATTGCTGGTACTTACTACCTCCCCCGCAAATCACCGGAAAGCTGCAAAAACCGAGGAGGGTAGTAAGTGGCGAAAACTGCGAAAACGCATCCAATGCACACGTATACAACGTGTTGCGCGTTTTTGTAGTACAGTGGTTACTTACCACCTCCCCCTCAATTTGCCGAAAAGCGGCCAAAACCGGGGAAGGTAGTAAGTGGCGAAAACTGCGAAAACGCATCCAATGCACACATAAACAGTATGTTACGAGATTTTATATCAAAGTAGTTACTTACCACCTCCCCCAAAGTGTAAGATCACTGCTTGGTCACTGCCTCACAAGACAAAGGAAGCCTCGGCAATACAAAAAAGCTCCCTTTGTCTTGTAAAGCAGTGACCTATAGTAGTCCAGGCTTGTCCCCTTCAATTAAAATGCCGGCTATAGCGAAAAAGTCTTAGTCAGGTTGGTTTTTTTTGGTGTCAAGGTAGGCCAGGGCGGCTTCGTATTCCTGGTCGGGGACACGAACATCTATCAGGTTTTTTCCGTTTGTTGTATTTACGGGTAGGAACGAGTTCATGCTGTTGTCAAAAACGACTGGATGAAATCCTTCGTTTTCCAGGTTCCCCTTTATGACATCTGCCTGGAAATGGGTACTGCACCGGGCTACTGTTTTCATGATCAGATACGTTGAGAATTCTTCCTAAAGATACGTAAAATCTTGTTACCTTAGCCCCTGAAAACACAACGGTATGAGCGAAGTCTTTTTTACGAATTTCAGATCCCGTCCCGGCCGGAGCCTTCCCAAAAAAATGGAACTCCTGGTCAAAGCGGCCGGCATAGGAACCCTGGACTGTAAAGATAAGTTTACGGCAATCAAGATCCATTTTGGGGAATTGGGCAACATGGCTTTCCTGCGTCACAATTACGCTTCCCGAATGGCGGAACTGTTGCGGCAAATGGGTGCCCGCACCTTTTTGACCGATACCAATACGCTTTACAGCGGTTCCCGGTCCAATGCCGTGGATCATTTACGGACGGCTTACCTGAATGGGTACAACCCCATAAGCGTACCGGGAGCTCCGGTCATCATTGCCGACGGGTTGAAAGGGACCGATGAAGCGATCATCCCCATACCCGAAGGAGAATATTGCAAAGAAGCCCGCATCGCTTCCGGCATTGCTAAGGCCGATGTGTTGGTCAGCATGACGCATTTCAAGGGACATGAACAAGCGGGATTTGGCGGGGCGTTGAAAAATATCGGGATGGGATGTGCCAGCGTTGCCGGGAAATTGCATTTGCATTCAGATTCACAGCCGGTCATTGAACGGGCCAATTGCACGGGATGCCGGCAGTGTGTGATCAATTGCCGCCACGGGGCAGTAACCCTGGATGCGGAAAAGATCGCGGTGATCAATTATGACTTATGTGTGGGGTGCGGGCAATGCGTTGCTGTTTGCCAGTACGATGCAGCCCGGGCCGGGGAATCCTCCTCGGCACAAGGCTTGACGGCCAAGATCGCCGAATATGCCTGGGCGGCATTGCAGGGAAAAGCGCATTTTCACGTGAGTTTTATCATGGATGTTTCGCCACACTGCGATTGTTGGAGCATGAACGATACAGCCATTGTGCCCGACATTGGCATGCTGGCCTCTTTTGATCCGCTGGCACTGGATCAGGCCTGTTTCGACATGGTCAAATCGGCTCCTGCCACTCCGGGCAGCATGGCCGATCCGGAAAGCGCCCATTCGCACGAAGGGGAAAATAAGTTTGCTTTTGTACATCCGCGCACAGACGGGGAGTTTGGACTTGCCTACGCAGAAAAGATGAAGCTCGGCTCACGCACCTATACCCTGATTGAAATATGATAAGACGGTTTTCCTGGTTTGTCCTGGCCGTATGTTTCCCGGCTATTCTTTCAGCAGGCAGTCTTGACCAGGGGATTTGCGTTCCTTTTGGTGGTGTTAAGGTTGTACCGCGCATTTCAGAACACCAGGCGGGGAAAACCCTGACTATAGAACACAGGTTTTTTAATCATGGGTCAGGTCTTGCATACGGCAGCATGGGATTAGTTCCCTCTGCCGGGCCCTTATCCCTGCAGGAAGGAACTGCTCCCCAGGCTCCGGGATCGTTGCACATAATAACCAGGAATCCGGATATGGATCTTATGGTTACAGCCACGCCAAGGGGAGCTATGCACCGGTATGCCTTTTTTACCCCATCGGGTGAACCTCAAAAAGAAGGCAGGATTTTGCTGGACCTTTCAGCAGCCGGGCATAATCCCGGCTCAGGAGAAAGTCCAGGCGCCGGGAAAAGTCCAGGCACCTGGAAAAATCATGGCTCCGGTGAAAATCCCGGTTCAGGAGAAAGTCCAGGCGCCGGGGATAACCCCGGCTCCGGGCTCCTGTGGGTAGGTCTGAGGATAGAAGATCCGAATACCGTTACCGGAAGTATCATAAACCGTGCTGGCAAAGAAACCCGGCACACATTCTTTGCCATGCGTTTTTCCCGGCCTGTGAAATATTTTTACGCAACCGACAGCAGCATAGCTCCCGAAAATTATCCCCTGATGGGCGGACCAGGACTGGAAGCCGTATTCGTATTTGACCTGGTCAGGGACGGTCAGCAATTTGTGGGAGACGGTGTTCTGGAAATCCAGGTCGCTTTTTCCTCTGTAGATGCCCTGGGAGCCTTGAATAACCTGAAAGCAGAGCAGGAGGGAAAAAGTTTTGAAACGCTTCTTTGGGAAGCCGGTCAGCTATGGGAAAAGGAACTGGATGTCATTACGGTTGACGATCTCCTGGGAAACGAATTGCTGGAATCGCGCAGGACGCTGTTTTACAGTTCTTTGTCACAAACAATAATGTATCCTGCCTTGTCACATGATGTGGATGGCAGGTTCCGTGGCAACGACAACAACATACATACCTCTGAGTATCATGTAAATTATGCCGCTCTTTATCCCGGCTGTATGGTCAGGGACGCTCTTATGACATTCATTAAACCCGACAGAAGCCGTCAATTCGCCGCCTCTGCCCTGGCCTATTATGACAGGAGTGTGCCCAAATTGTTGCCCGGAGAAAGCGTACTACACAAAGCCATGTCACATCTTACAGATGCCTGTGTCAAGGGTATTCTGCCGGCCTCGCTGACACCCCGCTTTCTTGAGGCCATGACCACAACACTGCAAACACCCTTCCAGGGGCTGACCAAAGATTTTTCCTACGCAAACTGGTGTCTGATGGTTATGGCATCAGGGGAAGGTTATATGGAAACCGTAAACCGTGTACGTCCTTATGTAACAGCTTATCAATGGCATATAGATTCCCTGGCCTGCCGGGATGCCCTGCTGTTTGTTCCGCACAATATGGCTGATATCGTTGAAAGGACAGGGGGCAGGAAAGGATTTGAACAGCGGCTGGATAGTGCCTCAACTTTCAGGGAGCTTCCTTATTTGTATACCTGGACAGCCGCGCCCTGGAAAGGCCAGGAGAAGATCCGGGAAATGATGAATGCTTACTGCCCGGAAGATGAATCGCCAGCCTGGTTTGTATTTTCGGCCCTGGGACTGTACCCGTTGTGTCCCGGAACGGATCAATATGTCCTGGGCGCTCCGTATTTCAAGAAAATGACCGTCCGCCTGGAAGGCGGCAGAGTACTGACCATAGAAGCACCCAGGCTGACAGATAAGAATATTTATGTTAAAGAAGTGAAATGGAATGGGAAAGTACTGGATTCTTCCTATATTACACACGGACAACTCCTGCAGGGGGGAATACTGGAATTCAGCATGACAGACCATCCTGTCAGGGGAAGGTCCTTCCGGAATGAAAAATTGCCGTACTCCTTTCTGAAAAAGTAGTATATTTGCTGCACCCTGAAATACAAAAAATGCCATCCAAAAACACTTTGATTGTCAATCTTTTTGGGGGTCCTGCCGCGGGCAAGACTACCTGTGCCTGGGAGATTGCCAGTAAATTAAAAAAGCAGCGGCTTGTAACGGAATACGTTTCGGAATACGCTAAAGAACTAGTGTGGGATGAAAAATTTGACATCCTGGATGGCACCGAGCCCCACCAGCACCACATATTTGAAGTACAGACGCACCGTGTGGAAAGGCTGGTTGGAAAAGTTGACGTTGTGGTTACAGATGCCACCCTGTTGAACAGCCTGGTCTTTGGAGTAAACGTGTCGGATTCTTTTCGTAATGAAATCATTAAGAATTTCAACCGGTTCAACAATTTTAACCTGTTTATTCAAAGAACTGCTTATTTTGAACAGGAAGGCCGCATCCACAACCTGGAACAGTCTCTGGAACTGGATGAAAAGATCATCGACATCCTGGTAGGCAACAAGATTCCCTTTGAAACTTACAGTCACAGGACACTGGACCTGGTTATTATGAAAATTTGTTTATTAGTTAAAAGTTGAAAAAATGATTCTGAAATACAATGGGCCTTTGCAGATGCAGATCAACGACATTGCCAGAGTGGCCGAATACATGTGGCAAAAAGGATGGGCAGAGAGGAATGCCGGGAACATTACTGTTAACGTGACCGAATTTATAGGAGATGAGAATAAAAACCTGCCCGCAATCACCAAAATTCCCCTTTACCATACGATTCCCGAGCTGGGAGGACAGTATTATTACGTGACCAGCGCAGGCTCCAGGATGCGTGATGTAGCCAGGAACCCCATGGACCAGGGGATCATCACCCGGGTGGCAGCAGATGGTAAAAGCATAGACGTACTGGCAGACAAAGACTTGCCACCTACCATAGAGCTGCCTTCCCACTTGCTCATGCACCAGGTCTTCGCACAGGAAGCCATACAACAGGGTGTCCCCGTGTCGGCAGGCAGACGCGTGGTGTTCCACACACATCCCAATGAATTGATAGCCCTGTCCCATATTGGCGAATTGAAAAGTACGCGGGCCATAACCGAAGCATTGTACGAAATGCATGCAGAAGTCAAAATGTGCGTGCCCAACGGATTGGCATGGGTCCCCTACGAGATGCCCGGATCCATGGAACTGGCTAAAGCAAGTATTAAAGACCTTAAGAGCTTCCGCATCATGTTGTGGGAGCGCCACGGCGTCCTGGGAACGGGAACCAATATTCTGGAAGTATTTGATGCCGTGGATACACTCAATACTGCCGCAAAGATATACCTGTACGTCCATTCACTACGTAGTTAAGTATTTGATCTATGATCTGTTTTTTTCTGAAAAACCGTTCCGGGGTACTGGTCGTTCAGACAGAGCTGGCTTTGTCCAATCCTCATCTGGAAGCCCTGACCTGGTTGTTCTCAGGAGCGACCCCTGCAGACCCCCGCGACCCCGTCCTCCAGGGATGGTTTAAAGGCCCGCGACGCGAAATGGTCACGCCCTGGAGCACGGTGGCAACCGAGATCTGCCAGAGCATGAATATTCCTGGCGTTATCCGTATTGAAGAGTTTTTCCCCGCCCGGGAAACCGACACCTTTGATCCCATGTTGCAGGAAATGTACCATGGACTGGACCAGCAGGTGTTCCGGACAGGACGGATTCCGGAACCGGTCAGAGAGATCCGGGATATTGAGGCATACAACCGTGAAGAAGGCCTGGCACTGAATGAAGACGAAATACGCTATCTGCAGGATCTTTCCCGACGCTTGAACCGACCCCTGACAGACTCGGAAATATTTGGATTTTCACAGGCAAATTCAGAACATTGCCGGCACAAGATATTCAACGGGACATTCATTATTGATGGAGAAAAGCAGCCTGCCACCTTATTTGAAATGATCAAAAAAACAGCAGCTGTGAATCCAAACCGTATAGTCTCTGCCTATAGGGACAATTGTGCCTTTATAACCGGGCCTCAGCAGCACGTTTTTTTCATACCCGAATTTCCGGACCGTCCCGGTTATTTCAAAACTGTCCCTTACGACACGGTGATCAGCCTGAAGGCCGAGACCCATAATTTTCCCACCACCGTTGAACCTTTCAACGGAGCAGCGACCGGCAGCGGGGGAGAGATCAGGGACCGGATGGCCGGGGGTAAAGCCTCTTTTCCCATAGCCGGCACAGCCGTTTACATGACATCCCTGCCCAGGCTGGAAGGCGGGTCCCAAAGACCCGGTGCCCGCCCCTGGATGTATCACACTCCGGAAGACATCCTGACAAAAGCCTCTAACGGGGCCAGTGACTATGGAAACAAATTTGGACAGCCCCTGATTTGCGGTTCGCTTTTGTGTTTTGAACACAGGGAAAATGACCGCCAATACGGGTACGACAAGGTGATCATGCAGGCCGGCGGTGTTGGTTTTGCCCGCCTGGAAGATGCCATTAAGGAAAAACCCGCCCAAGGAGATAAGATCCTTCTACTGGGCGGAGATAATTACAGGATCGGCATGGGTGGCGGGGCTGTTTCGTCCGTAGCTACGGGTGAATTTGGCAATGCCATAGAACTGAACGCGGTACAGCGCTCCAACCCCGAAATGCAGAAACGCGTCTACAACACCATCCGTTCCCTGGCCGAGAACGGCGTTAATCCCATTGTTTCCATTCACGACCACGGAGCTGGCGGCCACCTGAACTGCCTTGCCGAGCTGGTGGAACATGAAGGCGGCAAGATCCATATGGAGAAACTCCCCCTGGGGGATCCCACCCTGAGTGCCAAGGAGATCATTGGAAATGAATCACAGGAACGCATGGGCCTGGTAATGCACCTGCAGGATGTGGACTTGCTCCGGAAGACGGCAGAAAGGGAAAGAGCTCCCCTGTATGTGATTGGAGAAATTACCGGGGACGGGCGCTTTATTTTTGAAAATTCCGAAACCGGAGAAAAACCAATAGATCTGGCAATCAAAGATTTATTTGGTTCAGTTCCACGCACGATCACGGAGGATCAGACGTGCAACATGGTGTTTGAGCCAGTAACCTGCAGCCAGGACAATGAATCGCTGGTTGATTATGCCCAACAGGTGATACAGCTTGAATCGGTTGCCTGTAAAGACTGGCTCACCAACAAGGTTGACCGCTCGGTCACAGGTTGGGTTGCCGGTCAGCAGTGTGCCGGACCCTTGCAGTTGCCCCTGAATGATTACGGACTTACTGCCATAGGTTTTGTACCTTCTCCAAAAGGTTTCTCCGGCATTGCCACTTCCCTGGGACACGCCCCTGTGGCGGGACTTATCGATCCGGCTGCAGGCAGCCGTTTATCCATTGCCGAGGCCCTGACCAACCTGGTGTTTGTTGCCCCGGACAATGGATTGCGCGATGTTTCACTGAGCGCCAACTGGATGTGGCCCTGCCGCAACAGGGGTGAAGATGCCCGACTGTACCGCGCTGTGAAGGCTGCCAGTGATTTTGCCTGTCAACTGGGCATCAACATCCCAACGGGGAAGGATTCCCTTTCCATGACCCAGAAGTACCCCGACGGAAGCAAAGTGCTCTCTCCGGGTACGGTCATCATATCTGCGGTGGCTCCGGTGAGCGATGTCCGCCGCAAGGTGCAACCGGTGATGGATCGCACGACCGCCTCGGCCCTCCTGTATGTGGATTTTTCGGGAAGGAAAGAACGCACCTGCCACCTGGGCGGCTCGGCGCTTGCCCAGTGCCTGGGAAAAGTGGGCGCCAATTGTCCCGACGTGGAAGATGCCGTGGCCTTTAAACGCGGATTTGAAACCGTACGGGAATTGATAGCGCAGGACATGGTGCTTGCCGGGCACGATATTTCGGCCGGAGGCCTGCTGACCAGCCTGCTGGAAATGTGTTTTGCCAATACAGGAGGAGGGATCCGCCTCATGGAACATGTGCTGGAAGAAATTTCCGGAGCCGACAGGGTGGCCGCCCTTTTTGCCGAGTATCCCGGAGTCGTCCTGCAGGTTCGCACCGACAAGATCCACCAGGCTTTGGGGCTGTTGCTGCAAAATGATGTGAAAACCTGGTTGCTGGGAACTCCCTGTGAAGAACGGATGATCAAGGTAGATGAAACCCTTTCCTTTGATATAGACCGGTTCAGGAACCTTTGGTTCCACAGTTCTTACCTGATGGACAAACGTCAGTGCAGCCCGGTAAAAGCACGCGAACGGTTTGAAAATTTCGCCAAAACGCCGTTGAAATTTAAATTTCCGGCCTGGTTTGACGGAACCCTTGAAATGCCAGACCTATCCGGGGGAAACAAGCCTTTGCCAAAAGCAGCCATCGTCAGGGAAAAGGGATCGCAATGCGACAGGGAAATGGCCTGGATGCTCTACCTGGCCGGATTTGACGTGCGCGATGTCCACACTACTGACCTTATCAGTGGACGCGAAACACTGGATGACATACGCCTGATAGTCTTCGTGGGCGGGTTTTCCAACGCAGACACCCTGGGTTCCGCCAAGGGATGGGCCGGGGCTTTTTTATACAATTCCAAAGCCAAAGAGACCCTTGACCGCTATTATGCCCGCAAGGATACCCTCAGCCTGGGGATATGCAACGGTTGCCAGCTGATGGCTGAACTGGGCTTGATCACCCCGGCTGACCGGGAAAAGTCCCCCAAAATTCAGCCCAATGAATCGGGAAAATTTGAGTGTAATTTTGTCAATATCACCATTGAAGAAAGCAACTCGATATTTCTGAAGCCCTTGCAGGGAAGCCGTCTGGGCATATGGGTTGCCCATGGTGAAGGTAAATTCTCATCAATTCACCGGGATGAAGCGAATTACGCGGTAGCAGCAAGGTACTCTTACGATCTGTATCCGGCCAATCCCAACGGGTCACCCGGAGCTGTGGCCGCTGTTACCAGTGCCTGCGGGCGTCACCTGGCCATGATGCCGCATCCGGAACGCTGTATTTATCCCTGGAACTGGGCGTACTATCCTGCCAACAGGCCTTCTGACGCTGTTTCCCCCTGGCTCGGGATGTTTACCCAGGCCCGTCTTTTTTGTATGAAATAAGCAGCACCCTGCCATCCATAGTGGAAACCACCAGTCTGGAATGTCCGGTAGGTTGTGCGTAATTGACAAGTCCGTCCGAAAGGAGGACTTGCCAGGCTTTAGAGCCGTCCTGCCGGTGGTAGGCATATAATGATCCCGTGGCTGAGGGAACAAAGACCAGGCCGTCCTGCTCTGTTACCGGGGAAGGCCCTATCTCATAACCGAAGCCTCCCGAAACCCGCCATTGGGACACAATTTTCTGCGGGGCAGTCTGAAAGGCATACAGGGAATCGGACATGGTCTTAACATAAACCAGCTGCCCATCTTCTGAGAGTCCTATGCTTTCCCTCCCTCCCAGGGCTTCCCACATGGTTTTCCCTGTACGGGCATCAATGGCGTAGCACTTTCTTTCGGGCGTGGTTATGAATATCTTACCGTTAGCTTTCACCGGCCAGGTGGCTGCAGGGGAGTACCCGCGTCCCCGGTGCCTGTTTTCCCATACCCACTGTATCGCTCCCGTTTTTGGATGAAACGAGTAAAGCTCATTGCCCCAGGAACCGGCAACCACCTGGGATGGGTCTGCATAAGGCTTTGATTCCATAAAGCCGCTTATGTGCGGATATTCCCAGAGGAGCGACCCGTTTGCTGCATCCAGGGCACGGAACGTACCATCAGATCCGCCAATGTACACGATGCCGTCCATGACCGCAGGGGAGGCCACGATGGACTTGCCGGCGGGGTAGGTCCATATGATCCTGCCACTGTGCAGGTCCAGACAATACACATTTTTGTCTGTCGACCCTATGAAGACCCGGTCTTTATCAATGGCAGGGGTAGAGAAGATCTTGCCTCTTGTAGGCGTACTCCAGAGCGCTTTACCGTCTTCCAGGCCTACGGCCTTGACTATTCCTTTGGTGTTGGCAAAAACAACAATCCCTGAAAGCGTATCTGCCATGGCAGCCGAGCCAATATCACCCTCGTCCTGCAAGCTCCAGAGAACCTCAACGCCATTCTCTGCAGCGGCCTGTTTCTCTGCAGCCCCCTGTTTCTTTGCAGCGGCCTGGGCCGGTTGCTGTTTTTTTGCAGCCCCCTGGGCCGGTTGCTGTTTCTCTTCAGCGGTCAGGGTGTCTGCAATTTGGGACGGGCCTTTTGTAAAAGTCACCGAATGCCACGCGGGCAGGGTATACGAACTGTCAGGTTGTTTGCGGACAATACGCTCCCGGAATGTCACTTTTCCTTTGTGAATGTTTACCAGGTTGTATCCCGGTCCTTGAGTCTTTCCGGGCAGGGCTGTCCGGCATTTTACGGCAGGAATGCCCAGCGTGGTGAAGGCTTCGTTCGTATGGTAATGGCCGCATAAGGTCAGCTGGATGTTCCTGGTGGAGAGCAGTTCAATGACCTTGCGGTAATTGCTCATGTCTTCGGTCAAGGGGTAATGGTTCACATATACAACAGGCATTCGTGCAGGGATGGTCCGCAGCACGCTGTCAAGCCACACAAGGCTTTCCCTTGGTACAAGGGCGGGGGCCATGCGCATGTTGGGTCCCGAGTTGGTGCCAATGTATGCAATATGATTGTGGACAAAATAAAACTGTTCGTAGCCAAAGGTTTCCAGGAAGGTGTTGCATCCGCTTTCAGACCATTTGGAGTCGTGGTTCCCGGACAGGATGTACCAGGGCTTTTGCAGCGAGTCCAGCAGATTTCTGGCCAGTTCAATTTCCAAGTCCGAACCAAATTCGGTGACATCCCCGGCAAGGATCACAAAATCAATGCTATCCCGGGAGTTGATGTCCCGGATGATGGTCAATAATACTTCACTGTTGGCCGAGGAATTGCTGTTGATATGTGTGTCTGCTATCAGGGCAAAACTAGTTCCACTGTCTGTATTACAACCACACATCAGGCAGCAGGCTGCCAAAACACTTAATATCCGGATTTTCATTTATTTTATTATTAAACCAATTTTTTCGGGGTCGTACAGGAATCCACAAGATAAACCAGGGACATGTAGGGAATGCCCCCGTTGGTCATCAATCCTATCTCGCAGGTACGGCTGTTGGAATACCCTTTGCGGATGCCGGCTGCTTCCAGTTGCGGCCTTAGCTTCCTCAGGGCATAGGCATTGATCTCGGGTCGGGTAAAGCCTTTGTCACCGGCAAAGCCGCAGCATCCCACTTCCGAAGGGACGAGCACCCGGGTGGAACACCTTTGGGCCAGGCGGAGCATGTCATTGTCAAGGTGCATCTTCTGTGTGGTGCAGGTGATGTGCAGCGCCACCGGTTCGTCGGTAGGATGGAAATCAAGCCTCGGCACAAGGAACTTTTCAATGAATTCCACCGGTTCGTAAAGATCCAGTTTTTTGATCTTTTCCCGCATCCGGTAGAGACAGGGGCTCTGATCGCAAAGTACGGGGTATTTGCCTGCCTGGCTGGCAACCCAGAGTGCACCGCTCAATTCTGCCGTTTTTTCATCGGCTATTTGGGGCATCCCCTTGCTTTCCCATATGGTACCGCAGCAAAGGTTGTCCATATGATCCGGAAAAACAACACGATAGCCGGCTTTTTGAAGCAGGTTTACCATTTTATCGGTCAGGGGTGTGTTGTCAGGTGCCCCACGGGCTACGCCCATGCTCTGGTTGATACAGGAAGGAAAGTAAACAACCGTATCTTCTGCACTTTCCTGGTATAGCGGTTTCACCCGGTGGGCTCCGGGCATGGCCGGGGTCCAGAGCGGAAAGCCCATCTTATTGGCGACTTTGCAAATCCAGCTCATCAGGTGTGTTCCAAGCACTATGTGTGCGGTACGGGCAAGGCGCAATACAATCCTCATACTGTTTTTCAGTCCCAGGAAATGGTGGGCGGAAAGCATGCCTAGTACGTAGTCGCGAGAGCCCTGAGGATGAGCCTGCTCGCGCAGGAAATGCGTGAATTCTCCCGTATTGATCTCCATGGGGCAGGAGGTGGCGCAAAGTCCGTCTCCTGCGCAGGTAGCCCTCCCCGGATAGAAATAGTCTTTGTCCAGCTGTTTTAGCAATTTGGGATTCTCCCCTGTATTTTTGAGCCGTTGGATCTCCCTTTGCACAATGATCCTTTGCCTGGAACTGAGGGTTTTGCCCCAGGTCAGGCAATTGACTTCACAAAAGCCGCATTCTATGCATTTGTCCACTACCGGATGCACCACCGGCAGGGGTTTAAAGTCTTTTATATGGCATAGCGGGTCCTCATTGAAGATCACTCCGGGATTCAGGATGTTCTTTGGATCGAACAGCTCTTTGATACGCCTCATGACAGAGAAAGCTTCCTTGCCCCATTCCTTTTCCACAAAGGGAGCCATGTTCCTTCCTGTCCCGTGTTCTGCCTTGAGCGATCCATGGTATTTGTCGGTAACCATGGTGATTACGTCCTGCATAAGCGCCTGATATCGTGCCACTTCCTGAGGTGTATCGAAAGACTGGTTCAGGATAAAATGGAAGTTGCCTTCCAGGGCATGTCCGTATATGGCGCTGTCCCGGTACTGATGTCTGACAAGGATTTCCTGAAGTTCTGCAACAGCCCGGGGCAGATCTTCCAAATGGAAGGCCACGTCTTCAATCAGGCAGGTAGACCCTGGAGGCCTCATGCCACCAATGGATGGGAAGATACCGGAGCGTATGTTCCATAATACAGCATATTCTTCCGGCTTGTCGGTAAAGGTTACCGGGCGCCATTTTTCAAAACGTTCCAGGCCACGGGTGATGGCAAGTATCTTATCCTCAAGCTCCGTTTTATCATGGGCTGCTGTTTCTATCAGAAGCGCGGTGGTGCCGTCCGGGAAATCTTTTATATAATCCGGCATTCCCTTGCGACCTTCCACAGAAAAAAGGGCTTTTCTGTCCAGAAGTTCCGTCCCTATGACGGGAAGCTCTTTCAGGGCCTGGACGGCCCGGCAGGCTTCTTCTATGGATGTGAAATACGTCATGGAACTGGCACGAATCGGCCAGAGAGGCTCGGTGCTGACCGTAACCCGGGAGAAGAAAGCCAGCGTACCTTCCGATCCTATGATAAGATGTGTTATCAGGTCAAAGGGATCTTCAAATTCCACAAAAGGAAGCAGATTCAGGCCCGTTACGTTCTTGATGCTGTATTTGTACCGGATATGCTTGACAAGGTCAGGATTGCCCATTACCTTTTCACGGATCTGCAACAATTCGGTCAGGAATCTTGCGTGGGTACGGCAGAAAGATTCCCGGGATTGCTTATCTCCGGTGTCCAGTATGGTGCCGTCTGCCAGGACCAGGCGCATGGACCGGACAATCCTGTCGCTGTTGGCATGGGTTCCGCAATTCATGCCCGAGGCATTATTGGCCATAATGCCACCCACCATGGCAGAAGAAAGCGATGCCGGATCGGGGGAGAATTTTCTGCCATAAGGCTTGAGAATCTCATTAACGCGGTCTCCGACAATGCCGGGCTGGAGTGATATGGTTGCTCCGTCACCGTGTACCTGGTATTGATCCCAACCAGTAGCAGCCACCAGCAGGACACTGTCAGAAAGGCTTTGACCCGAGAGGCTGGTCCCGGCAGCCCGGAAAGTCACGGCAATTTGTTTATTGTTGCAAATTTCCAGGATCCCGGACACTTCTTCTTCGGTGTCGGGAAACAAGACCAGGCGGGGTATTTTACGGTAAAAACTGGCATCGGTTCCCCAGGCCAGACGGTGCAAATAATCTGTTTTAATGCGGTCCGGCTGTAATATGCCGAAAAATGGATTCTCAGATTTCATAAATAATTGTTAAGCAGGATCTTTTCCAGTTGTTCCAGACCTTCTACAGCCTTTTGGGCAATAACATGCAGGTTTTTTCTCCTAACAGGGGCTGCTGGTTTTGGGTCAACCAGGAACAAAGGGATTTCATGATGTGCAAAATCAATAAGTCCTGCTGCAGGATATACGGCCAGGGAAGTGCCAACGACCACCATGATATCTGCCTGGCGGGTCCATTGCATGGCACGCTCCATTTGCGGAACGGCTTCACCAAACCATACCACATGCGGACGGAGTTGTGTACCGTCCGGGGCTTTATCACCCCAGGCAATGGGAGCATAACCAATGTCAATGATCAGGTCCGGATTTTCGGAACTTCTTGCTTTTGTCAATTGTCCGTGCAGGTGCAGGATTTTTCTGCTGCCCGCGCGTTCGTGCAGGTCGTCTACATTCTGGGTAACAATAGATACATCGAAGTGTTTTTCCAGACCGGCCAGAATCTCATGACCCTTGTTGGGGTACACCCCTTGCAGGGCTGCCCGGCGTTCGTTATAAAAAGCAAGCATTATTTTTGGGTTCCTGTACCAGCCTTCTATCGAGGCTACTTCCTCTACAGGGTGGTTTTCCCAAAGTCCTCCGCTGTCGCGAAAGGTACTGATACCACTTTGGGCACTCATTCCGGCTCCGGTCAGTACTACAATTTTTTTCATCTCAACCAGTATGTTTTACAGAATCGTTCTTCAAACCAAAACTTGAACAAGGGATCAATGAAATGTGGTTTTTTGCGGACTGTTTCAATAATGCCTTTTCTTTCCAGGGCATCTCTTGTCCGGGAAACATTCCCTGAAGATTTGAGAAAATATTTATCCATCACTTCTATGGAACAGAACTGTTCTACCCCCTGGCTGATGGCCCGCAGGAAATAAATCTGAGGAGTGGTCAGTTCCTGGCATATACATTCGAAAGGTTGTTGGAAAATGTCTAGCAGCTCTTCCAAACCACCCTGGAACATGGCGTCGTTCATGTATCCCTTTGTGTTGGAAAAGCAAATATCTGACAGGTATTGAACATAATATGGATGACCTTCCATTTTCTGGTAGATCATCCCTGCGTAATCCCTGGATATCACCCGCCCTGCTTTGGCAAAACTTCGGATGATGTAGTCTGTGAACTCCTTTTCATCTATAGGTTCCAGGGGTACGTGTTCAGCAAAACGGTAAAAGGGCCTGCGCTCGTCAAAGAGTTCCCGGAAAACAGAGTAACCGGAAGAAGCTGTGCTACCGGATCCGCAGATGAGCCAGGTTACATCAGGCATGCTTTTCCACAGTTCAGCTATTTTCTGGAATTGCGAACGGGCATGGGCTCCTGAAAACTCTACCAGCGTATGAAAAGACTCTAAAACAATGATTACGCGTCTGTTCATATGTGTTGAAAAAGCCTGGGGAAACCGGGCCAGCTCCAGGTAAGCTTCTGCGGGCAGATCGTCAGCAAAAACCAGGTAAAATTCATGTCCCTGGTGGTTAGGTACCGGAATCCCGGGTTTGCTTACCGGCAAGAGGGTGGCCGCCAGATTTTCCCACTCCCCCAAAGTATTGGCCACACAGCCAAAAAGTGCGTTTGCCAGAGCGGCATACAAGGAATGTTCACTCCGGATGTTGAAACAGGACAAACGACAGATCAGGGGAGCCTGTTCATTTTTACGGATCTGGGCCAGCACTTTGTTGATAAAGGAGCTTTTTCCCGTTTTGGGTGTATTCCACACAACGGAATGCTGTCCCTTTATAAGATTGGAGGCCAGCCAGTCTGCACCGGCTGTCCTTCCCAGGACTTCTGGCGCCTGCAGTGGACGGTTATATAGAAACGGTGAATTCATAACATAGTGATTGTAATCAACAAAGATACTTTTTCTTTGGTATTCCGGGAAACTTTTTTACCTTTGCAATCCGTTTTTTAGCGATAAACAGAAGACAATCGTTAAGCTATTGTATAAGAGGTATTTGTTGATACCCGCTTACGATTAAAACCAGAATAATTTTTATTATGTATGCAATTGTAGACATTGCCGGACAACAATTCAAAGTAGAAGAAGGCTGGAAAGTTTTCGTAAACCGGCTTGAGGTTGAAGAGGGAGAAAGTGTTAATTTTGAGAAAGTGTTGCTCAAGGATCAGGACGGAAACGTTCTTGTTGGTAAACCTTACCTGGAAGGAGCTGCAGTCAATGCAACAGTGCTCAAACACCTGAAAGGTTCTAAAGTACTGGTATTTAAGAAGAAAAGAAGGAAAGGAACCCAAAAATGCAACGGACACCGTCAGCATCTGACACAAATCCGGATCAACACCATTTCATAACATCTAAAACGTAGAATTATGGCTCACAAAAAAGGTGTCGGTAGTTCAAAGAACGGCCGCGAATCACACAGTAAACGTTTAGGCATCAAGTTATTTGGCGGACAGATTGCCAAAGCTGGTAATATTTTGGTTCGTCAGAGAGGCACGGTACACAATCCCGGTGAAAACGTAGGGATAGGGAAAGATCATACGTTGTATGCCCTGAAAGATGGAGTTGTGGTTTTCCGCAAGAAAGCCAATAACAAATCATATATTTCCATTCAGCCGGCAGATACTGCCCAGGCATAAGTCCAACGGATCTACATTTTAGAGAGACTGAGAGAGAAACTGAGAGAGACTGGCCATTTTTTGGCTAGTCTTTTTTTTACTGCCTGCTGTCTGCTGCCTGCTACCTGCTGCCTGCAGCCTGCTACCTGCTGCCTGCAGCCTGCTACCTGCTGCCTGCAGCCTGCAGCGACCGCCCCAGCATACAAGGTGGAACCTCAGCGCGCCAAAACTCAACGATAATTTGCAAAGCGCTGTATTATAGCTGGTTAAAATTTCAGTGCACATTTTGGCGCGCTGAGGTTCCACCTCGGGTTGGGTTTGGAGGGAAGGTAGTAAGTAGCCAAAACAGCGAAAAGTCTATAACATGCTCTTTAACAATAGGTTACAAAATGTTATGTCAAAACACTACTTACTACCTCCCCCCCAAAATCACAAATCCCAGGAGGGTGGTAAGTAGCTAAAAACGCGAGCAAGCTTCTAGTGCACACGTATACAGTGCGTTATACGTTTTTGTAACAAAGTTGTTACTTACTACCCTCCCCCAAAAAGCGCCAAAAACGGCAAAATAGGGGGGAGGTGGTAAGTAGTTAAAAACGCGGTCAAGCTTATAACGCACACATATACAGCGCAATATACGTTTTTGTAACAAAGTTGTTACTTACCATCCTCCCCCCAGCAAGTAAAAAATGATTGGTGCTGCTTCGCAGCGTAAAATAAGCGCCAAACGTGTTTGGCGCACCGCCTTGAAAGACCACCGGGCTGGAGTTTTGGCATTGATGCTTACAGAGGAACAGCTGCTGAATATCAGATTGGTGCTGCAAAGCAGCATATGATAAGCGCCAAACACGTTTGGCGCACCGCCTTGAAGACCATCGGGCGGTTGTTTGAGCATGAACGTGCATAAATGCCAAGGTCGCTGCCACCACAAGGAAATGGAAGCCTCGGCAAAAAGGAAAGGGAAGCCTTGCAATCTTGCAGCCTTGAAGTCCTGGTTTTAGTTAAGGCTGGGTGGTAGCTATGCATTCCATTTCTATGAGCCAGGCGGGGCGGCAGACTCTGCCCATGACAATGATGGTGGGGATGGACGGGAAGCGGCTGCGGAAGAGATCATGAACCAGCTCATTATCTTCCTGCCTGCGCAGGTATACAATGATCTGTGCAACGTCTTCAAAATTACTTCCCGCTTCATGCAACAACACTTCTACGTTTTCCCACATCCTGAGGGTCTGTGACGTGATATCGTCCAGGTGCATCACATTGCCCCATTGGTCAATGCTGGCAGTGCCCGAGATCAGGACCTGGGTGCGGTCATCAAACCGTAGTGCCACGCCCCGCTCAAAGGTGACCCCGTATATATTGGTGGGACTCAGGTGGGTCAGCCCCCTGAGGTAGGTAATACGGTCAGCTTCCAGGCCACTGACAGCGTAGGCGTCCATGGTCACATACGAGGCAGGAGCCCCGTTACTTCCTTCTATCCCCGTACTGGCAATGTAGTGAGTGTCCTTATCCATACCGGTCTCTGCAAAGTATTGGGTACGGGATTTGGCAAAGGCCGCGTAATTGGTATCAATATCTTTTATAAAGAACCAGGTCCGCATACAGTGGTCCTTCATGTTGCATCCTTTGGCGTGCAGCCATTGCTGGTAATCCATTAGCAATTTGCGTGTCTGTTGGGTCACATTGCCTGCCAGACAAAATTTTTCTGTAGTCCATAAGTGCCTGTATTTTTCCAGAACACTTCCTTTGTCTCTCAAATAGACCCATACGGCCAGTTCTGTATTGTTAGCAGGCGGCTGTTCTATAAAAGACACAGCGCATGTTAACGGAAACAGCTCCCTGGTATGGATACGGGGCCGTTGCACTGCAGCATCTTTCAGGAAATACCTGGCAAATACGCGTTCAGAATCACGGTATGAATCACGGGTTAGCCACTCTTGCATGCATGAATGCAAAACGGCTATGCATTCAATACCAGCATCTTTTGCTTCTGGTTCATTGTCTCCCTGTCCGGAGAATTGAAAAATCATGTGGTGCTCGGAATTTTTACCAGGGGAGGGTGTGAATGAGGAAACCTGTACCGAACATTCCGGATGATTTGAAAAATTGTGATACAAATACTCCATGATCTAATAATTAATTAAACTGGAAGTGCCCCCTGAACAGAATTGAAACAAGATGACCATGATTATTCTGCTTCAAAAACACCCTCAAAAACACCTTCAAAAACAGCCTTTCTGAGGGAGCCCTCCCGGTCATCTCCCTCGTATTCCCAGTACATGGCGCCTTTCATTCCATAATCGTTGATAAATCGGGATTTGTAACCTATGGAGCGTGGATTGTCATATGTGCATACAATCTTGCCGTTGCTGTCTTTAAGGTAAGGGCCTTTGGCGATGTCATCCCAGCATTTTTCAAATTCTTCCAGTTGTATGAGCTTTCCGTAGCTTCCCATGCCTTGAGGAAAATCAGGGGAAGTTTTTCCATAGAAAGGTATTCCCAAAACAAGCCTGTCTAAAGGGAAGCCTGCCCTGACATGCGCCAGGACCGATTCATAGCAGGAAAGGTTTCCTGTCATGGAAGAAGGATACAGACCGGAATGATGGAAGGGGGGCAGGGAGATATCGTAAGTCATGATATTGACAAAATCCACATAACCTGTTATAGCTTTGAAATCTATGAATTTTCCGCTGGCAGCGGAAGCCAGGGTTAGCAGCATGCCGTTAGGAAGTTGTTTGCGGATATCGCGCATCAGGAACGTGAAATTCCTGGTGTCTTCCGGAGCATGGGAAATTCCGGGTCCCTGGTTGGTGGGATATTCCCAATCGATATCAATGCCGTCCAGGCCGAATTCTTTTACAACACGACCGCAATCACATGCAAAAGAGGCTCTGTAGGTTTCGCTGGCCACCATTTCACTAAAGCGACCGCTGCCCCAGCCGCCAATGGAGAGCAGCACTTTGAGGGATGGTTTTTGTTTTTTTAAGGCAACGATCTGCCGGAGCCTGTCGGGATTGTCAACGATCACCCCGTCAAAAGTTTCATTAACGTGTCCGAAGGCATAGTTGATGTGGGTGACAAAGGCAGGATCAGGAATCGCTGCTTTCCATGAAGTCACATAGGCAACAGCCACTTTCTCCTCTACGGGCATTCCGGTGGCCAGAAGCCACTGTAATGCGTTGGTAAAAAGCAGGTTCTGCGATGCATCCGAAAATCCGTTGCTACCGTGCCCCATATTCAGATATACCATGCGGTATTGTCTGTTTGCCCATGCAATGGGGAGGTCTTCGCTAACAAAAACCCTGGATATGCCCAGGGGGAACGATTCTGCTGCCACGCTGGCCAGCACCTGAACCGCCGGGTTCTCACGCAAACCTGGTGAAAAACGGTACCATTCGTTGGCAGGGGCTGTGAAACGTTCCGGGACACCACGGCAGACCGGGTGCAGGGGGTCTTCTATCTGTATGGGGGTTGGAAGGGGCGGCCAGTTATAATCTGCAAAAACCACTCCTCCCAGAAACCGGGTGAACCAGGGCCATTCTCCTTCCCTGTATAATGCGGATTTATGAAAACCCATCCAACGGCCTCCGTTTTCCATATATTCTTCAAACACTTTTCGTTGCTTCTTGTCCAGGGGAACGTGATTGAGCATCATAATCACATCAACATCTTTCAGGCCCTCCTTGTCCATGGCTGCAGGATCTGTAGTGGATTCAAAGCTAAGATTTCTGCTCCCGTTGAATCCGGAAAAAAAGGACACGGCACTTTCTGCAAAAGCAACATGGGACGGGTCCTCCTGTGGGTTATAGAACGCCAGGATCCTGACCGGGGCAACAGCCGGGGCAGGGGCAGGGGCAAGAGCAAGAGCCGGGGCAGGGGCAGGGGCAAGAGCCGGGGCCGGGGCAACAGCAGCGGTGGTGGCCGGAGAAACAGCAGCGGTGGTGGCCGGAGAAACAGCAGCGGTGGTGGCCGGAGAGCTTTGTGCATAGGAAGTTAGCAGGCTTGCAGTGGAAATAACCAACAGGAATATACTGCGTGTGTTCATAATTGTCATGATTTTCTTTACCAAAAATACAAAAAACAATGCATCTTTGCAGTGAAATTTTTGAAATATGAGTACTGTACTGCAAATTCTTAACCTTGCAGGTTCACTGGGTCTTTTTCTTTATGGCATGACCCTGATGAGTGAATCGCTGCAGAAAATTGCCGGAGACAGACTAAGACGTATTCTTTCCTCCATAACATCCAATCCCCTGAAAGGTGTTCTTACCGGACTTGCCATCACGTCCATCATACAATCTTCCAGCGCCACCACGGTGATGGTAGTGAGTTTTGTCAATGCAGGATTGCTAACCCTCGCGCAGGCAATTGGGGTGATCATGGGAGCCAATATCGGCACAACAGTTACCGCCTGGATCGTATCCCTGTTAGGTTTCAAAGCCGATATAGCCATATTGGCCGTACCGCTGATAGCCGTCGGATTCATCATGTTCATGTCCAAAAGGCAGAAACGGAAACACACCGGTGAGATGATCATAGGATTTGCACTTTTGTTTCTTGGGCTTACCTTCCTGAAAGAATCCGTACCCGATCTGAGTTCGAGCCCCGATACCCTAAAATTTCTTCAATCCTTTACCGGAAGGGGATTCGGGTCTGTTCTGATCTTTGTGGGAGTTGGCACCCTGCTTACCATGATTTTACAATCTTCCAGTGCCACCATGGCCCTTACCCTGGTCATGGTCAATTATGGATGGATCCCGTTCGAGATCGCAGCAGCCATGGTGCTGGGAGAAAATATTGGGACTACCATTACAGCCAATATTGCAGCGGCCGTGGGAAATGTTTCTGCTAAACGGGCTGCCCTGGCGCATACGTTTTTTAATATGATAGGGGTGATTTGGGCAGTGGCTTTATTCCGTCCCTTCCTTAGGCTTGTGGGACAAATAATTACCGGACTTGGCGGGGCGGATCCTTTCATTCCCATAGCCCAGGCAGCAGATCCTGTGGCATCTGGCAATGCCATGATCTATGCCATATCTACGCTCCATACCCTGTTCAACGTAATCAACACATCCCTGTTGATCTGGTTTATTCCTGTTTTGTTGAAAATAGTAACCTTTGTCATAAAGAGCCCGAAAGAAGAAGAAAAGTACCGGCTTAAATTCATACAGGCAGGTTTGTTTAGCACGGCTGAATTATCCCTAAACCAGGTCAAGCAGGAGATCATTCATTTTGGGAATATCATAACACGACAATATTCTATTATCAGGAATGCCCTGGATGTCAAGGATAATGATGAATTTGATACGTTGTTCAAAAAGATTTCTTACTATGAGGAAGTTACCGACAGGATAGAATTCGAAATTGCAGAATACCTGAACCAGATAGGGGATGTTGGGCTCAGCTCAGAGTCCGGGGACAGGATCCAGTCCATGTATAAGATCATTGGAGAAATGGAAAGCATGGGCGACTCGGGATACAGCCTGGGTAGGATCCTGCAGAGAAAGCGGATCAACAACGTTATTTTTGATGAACGTATTAACCGCAATATTTACGGCATGATGGACCTGATTGACAAAGGTTTTGAGATTATGTTACTCAACCTTCAGGAGGACAATACAAGACTACACAACATAGACAGTGCCCTGGACGCCGAAAAAGACATCAACAAATACCGCGATATGATAAGAGAGGGCAATTTATTAAGTTTGGGGAAAAATGAATATGATTACCTTACAGGCGTTTATTATATGGACCTAATTGCAGAACTGGAAAGGACAGGGGACTATATAATCAATGTTTCCGAATCTATCATGGAAACTAAATCATGATAAAATGTTAACAATCAAACTATTAAGAGAAGACCCCGACTTTGTGGCTGAACGGCTGGCCATAAGGAATCTTGATGCAGCTCCCATCATCCGGCAGATATTGGATCTGGATGTCCGCAGGAGGGCTGCACAGACAGAAGCCGATGCTTTGACTGCAGAACAAAAAAAGACGGCATCCCGGATCGGGGTGCTCATGGCAGAAGGGAAACATGATCAGGTTTCTGAGGTCAAAAAGAGCGCAGGTGAAAGTAAGGAGAAGGTAAGGGCTCTGATAGCAGAACAGGAAAAGCTTGACAAAGAACTGAACAACCTGCTTGTTACGCTTCCCAATATTCCCAATAAGCTGGTGGCCAGGGGAGAAGGAGCTAAGGACAATGTTTTGGTCCGTGAAGGCGGGCAAAAACCAAGTCTGCCAGAGGAAGCACTTCCACACTGGGATCTGGCCAAAAAATATGACCTGATCGATTTTGATCTGGGAGTCAAGCTCACAGGGGCAGGTTTTCCCGTGTACAAAGGTAAAGGAGCCCGTTTGCAGATGGGTCTGATCCAATTTTTCCTGGATCAGAATGCCCTGGCGGGATACACAGAGATCATGCCTCCGATACTGGTGAATGAAGATTCAGGATACGGAACGGGACAACTGCCCGACAAGGGGGAGCAGATGTACCATGCAGGACTCGACAATTATTACCTGATCCCGACTGCCGAAGTACCCCTTACCAACATTTACCGCGACACCATCCTGGATGCAGTCAGTTTGCCCGTGAAACTTACCGCCTATACACCCTGCTTCCGCCGTGAAGCCGGCTCTTACGGAAAAGATGTCAGGGGGCTGAACAGGCTTCACCAGTTTGACAAGGTGGAAATAGTCCAGCTTACGCATCCCAGCCATTCATACTCTACACTGGATCAGATGGTCCAACATGTGGAACATCTGGTACAGCTACTAGGGCTACCGTACCGCATCCTGCGCCTGTGCGGAGCTGATTTGAGCTTTACATCGGCCATGACCTATGATTTTGAAGTGTATTCAGCGGCCCAGCAGCGCTGGCTGGAGGTCAGTTCTGTCTCTAACTTTGAAACCTTTCAGTCCAACAGGCTCAAAGCCCGTTTCAGGGCAGAAGACGGCAAAACCCAACTGGTGCACACCCTTAACGGGAGCGCCCTGGCATTGCCCCGTATTGTTGCAGCCCTGCTAGAGAACAACCAGACGCAGGATGGGATCATGATCCCCGATGTATTGCACAAATACCTACATTTCTCCATGATATAACTCAAGTGACAAAAGAAAGGATCATAATTGGGATAGACCCCGGAACACGCCTTATGGGGTATGGGGTTATCCGTACCAACGGGGCCAGGATGGAAACCCTGGCGCTGGGTGTTGTCCGGATGTCGTCCATACAGGATCACTACCGCAGGATGAGTCATATTCTGGAAAAAATGTACGAACTGCTGGATGAATTCCATCCGGACTGCATGGCCATAGAAGCTCCTTTTTACAGCAAGAATGTCCAGTCTATGCTCAAGCTGGGCAGGGCCCAGGGAGTGGCTATCGCAGCGGCTTTATCACGCAATGTGCCTGTATGTGAATATGCCCCACGCAAGATAAAGATGGCAGTCACCGGAAGGGGCGCGGCTTCTAAGGAACAGGTAGCCGTCATGTTGAAGCAAATGCTGCATTTTTCTGAAGAGCCCGAATCCCTGGATGCCACAGATGCCCTGGCGGTCGCCGTATGTCATGCCAACCAGTTGATATTGCCCCAAAAAACAGCCCCGGCCGGTTCGTGGAAAGCATTTGTGTCTAAGAATCCGCAGAGGATTGTGCGGAAATAGCAAACCGGCGCCATTTATTCAAAACCTCACTCATATCATGGGGTAGAGGTGCCTCGAAAACCATTTTTTCTCCGGTTGAAGGATGAATAAATCCCAGTGTTTTGGCATGGAGGGCCTGCCTGGGGAGAATCTCAAAGCAATTATCAATGAACTGTTTGTATTTGCTGTAGACTGTCCCTTTGCGGATGCGGTCTCCTCCATAACGCACATCGCCAAAGAGGGGGTGCCCGATATGTTCCATATGGACCCTTATCTGGTGGGTCCTGCCTGTTTCCAGCCGGCACTCCACAAGAGTAACGTAGCCAAAACGTTCCACAACCCTGTAATGGGTCACGGCATGCCTGCCGGTCACCCCCCGGGGGCAGACACGGAACCGTAGACGGTCAGAGGGATGACGTGCGATATCGCCTGTTACCGTACCTTCGTCATTTTCCATATCTCCCCAAACCAAAGCGATATACAACCGTTCTGCTGTGTGGTCAAAGAATTGTCTGGCCAGCCGGAATTGCGCTACTTCTGAGCGAGCTACCACCAGAAGTCCCGATGTGTCTTTGTCTATCCGGTGTACCAGGACTCCCATACGTGAATCGTCAGTATTTACCGTTCCACGCTCCCCAAAATACCAGGCCAGCCCGTTGAGCAGGGTCCCGGTGTAATTGCCGTGCCCCGGATGGACGGTAAGTCCTGCCGGTTTGTTGACCACCAGGATATCCTGATCCTGGTATACGATATCAAGTGGCATTTCCTGGGCAATGAGCCGGAATTCCCTTTTTTCAAAAGGCAGCATGATCTGCACATTGTCCAGTGGTTTTACTTTATAATTGCTTTTAACAGGAGATCCGTTTACCAGAATGTATTCAGATTCTGCGGCTAGCTGAATGCGGTTTCGTGAAGTGGCTTCAAGTTTTGATGCGAGGAACCTGTCAATTCTCAGAGGGGATTGCCCTTTGTCCACGACAATATGAAAATGTTCAAACAGTTCCTGTTCATCTATCATTTACAGGTCATCTTCTGTGAGGGGGATCTGACGGGGAATGAGCAGATCGGGATTGACGGTCAGGCTCAGGTGCACTGACGTTCCCAGAGGCCACTCCGGTTGCTGCGTATAATCCGGGGATTGCCTGAAAACACGGGCAGCCAGCGTGTCGGCAGCGGTGAGAACACTATTGTCATACGTGATATTCCCCGGGTTTAAAGAATGATCACTTAGGATGTCCAACGCAGCTTCCAGGCTCTTTCCTGTCAACATGGGAATGTAAGCCAGCTCGTGATCCTGTGCCATCCCCAGCACCAGGTCAATAGCACTGTATATGTTGACAGATGCTCCGGGTGCTACCGGCTGGCCCTGGTAAAGCTGTTGAAGCACGTTGTTGGTGGCAATATCGGGTATATAAATCAGGCGCCCGGGCTTCAGGCCTATGGAAGCCAGCTCTGCCTTGGCCTGCCTTAGAGAAAAGCCTACCAGGGAAGGTACGGCAACCTGACGTGGGAGCAGTGAGTTGACGGTCAGTTCAACCCTGCGGTTCTTTTTGACATGCCGGCCGGCGGGAGGAACCTGTCTGAAGACAACGCCTGCGGGTAATTCCGGGATGTATAGCGAGTCGGTTACTTCCAGTCGCAGATGCAATGGTCTGGCTGCCTCCTGTGCTTCTTCCAGCGACAGGCCGGAAAAATCGGGTAGCAGGAATCCTTTTCCGTGACGTGTGAAGAGGTGTAAAGAGCTGTATGTGATAATAAAAAGCAGAGTAAGGAACACAAAAATCCTCAGTAAATTTCTGAGGATCGGCCTCCTTATGGTTTTTTTATCAGGCACTTCCTAGAACTGATCTTCGTCGGATACGGTTAGTTTTTTACGTCCGCGACGGCGGCGGGCAGCAAGAACGCGACGTCCGTTGGGAGTAGACATACGCTCACGAAACCCGTGTTTGTTACGGCGTTTGCGTTGAGAGGGTTGAAATGTCCTTTTCATATAATTTTGCTACTTTAACTACTTTTCAATTGGGGAGCGCAAAGGTACGAAGTTTGTTTGATTTCACAAATTTTTTTAGTTTCAAAAAAGTCATCCTCCAGCCCCGGAAATGTGTCTTTTAGCGCTATTACCGAGAAACAGGTTAGTGGTATGCGGTATTTGGCGGCAGCCTCCTCGATTTCACCCGTAAGATCACCGCCCTTGAGAAAGAGCATCCGTCCCCGTTCCCTTAGCTTGTCCCGTGTCCATGGAAGAAATCCGGCAAGGCTTGTCACAGCCCGGGACACGATCACATCACAACACCCGCCGGGCATTAGTTCAACACGCGAAACCACAGCCGTCACATTATCCAAACCCAGTGAAGTCGAGACTCCCCTGACCACTTTAATTTTTTTTGTAATGGAATCACACAAAATGAAATGCGTCTGAGGGTGCATTATGGCCAGAGGGATTCCAGGAAAACCACCTCCCGTACCGGCATCCAGGACAGTGGAACCGGCAGTGAAAAGATTGCCGGTGGTAGCTGCAGAAAGCGCCAGCGAATGAAGTACATGCCTTACATACAGGTGTTCCATATCCTTGCGGCTGATCACATTGATGCGTTTATTCCAGTATGAATAAAGTGCACCCAGCTGCAGGTAACGTTCCCTGGCAGTCGAATCCAGGTGGGGGAAATAACGGAAAACGATCCCGGCGTCCATGTTACTTTTTGCTTTCCTGTTCTATGATCTGTGCCAGGTTGACTTTGGCCCTGTGTAGCCTTGTTTTCACAGTTCCCAGCGGAATATTAAGCTCGTTTGCGATCTCTTCATAGGCATAATGCTGCATATAACGCAAAGAGATCACTTCTGCATATTCCGGTTTCAGCCGCGCGATCATATTTTCCATGATTTGCTTCTGTTGTTGCGCTATCAAAACATCTTCCGGGTTAACATCCTCCGTCTCCTGTGCTTCTTCCAGGGAAACGAAGAACTGTTTGTTCTTCCTGTAATGGTCTATGCACAAATTCTGGACAATGCTGTAGAGCCATGTGGAAAAAGCGTATTTGGGATTGTAATTCTTCAGGTTCCTGAATGCTTTGTCAAAACTCATCAGAACCAGGTCTTCCGACTCGGATGAATTGATTATCAGTTTATTGATAAAAGCCTGTACGCGGTCTTTGTGTCTTACAAGAAGCCTTGTGTAGGCTTCCTGACGGTTCTGCAGGGCCAGTTCCACCAGGGCGCGATCATCCAGTTGGTCCAATGATTCAGACATAAGATCAGTTCTTCAGCCGCTTGATTAGGGCGGCAGCAAGATAGTAAAAATGCACGACAGGAGATAACAGGTCCCACAAGGGAGCAGTATAAGCCAGCCCTTTATCATTAAAATGACTTCCATATCCGGCATGCCGGATCCATAAAGTAACCCAGCGCAGCAGCAACAAACCTCCGGGAATGAGCATCAGGAGTGAGTCCCCGTTTTTCCCTATCCGGGCAAAGGCCAGACCCTGGGAAACGTAAAAAGCGGCCACAAACATTTTCTCCCCTATAAGGAACCAATACCCCCGGCTTTTGGTGAGTGCCATGGTACACAGTCCATTTACCCGGTTCATATGGTATTCTCCTGCCGGTAACCGCCGGTTCATGATAACCCTGCCACCGGGGTTCAGGCAGGCGATGGTACTGTCTTTTTCAAGTATATGGGAAACGATGGCCTGTTCACTTTGATTCCAGGCTGTGGTGCTGGTTTTGAACTCTTTACCGGACAAAAACCTTTCTTTAGGAAACAAGATGTTATTACCCCACGATACGTAAGGCATTTTCTTACGCGTGGTACCCATCTGGTGCATTTGCTGCTCCATCATATCGTGGCGGATGAGCAGGTTGCTCCCTTTGAACGAGGTATACCCCAGGACGGTATCTGCTTTTTTACCCCAGGCTGTTTTTACCAGGGAAACAAGCCATGTCCTGGAAGAAGGAAGGCAATCGGGTCTGAAAAAAATCACGTAAGGATACGTGGCAGCCCGTATGCCCACGCCAAGGGCCATCAAATCATCCCGTCCGAATTTGGCGTTGGCGCTCAAAGTTCTGATTGTCAAATTTTTATGAAAATGTTCCAGGGAGGCCAGCAGCACTTCCGTGTCGTCTTCCGAATTTTTGTCTACCACAACAATTTCAAAGGATTTGTATTCCTGTTCCAGTAATGCAGGGAGCAACCGTACCAGGTTTTCGTATTCGTTCCTCACACAAAGTACTATAGATACACCGGGCGCACCATCATCCAATGATAGGTTCCGGTCCTTTTTCCCAAAAGCAGGATGGGCATACTGCAGGAACAAAAACAGGGTGATACCCCCGAAAAAAGCCAGTATAAGGATGTATAGCAGGGGGTCCTGGTAGAAAAAAGTCAGATCCATAGTCATAGTTAATGTGCCTCGTCCCAGTTTTCCCCGATCCCGATATCTACGGACAGGGGAACGCTCAAAGCGGTAATGTTTTCCATGACAGAACGCACCAGTTGTCCCATCATTTCTTTTTCCGGACTATATACATCAAACAGCAATTCGTCGTGCACCTGCAGGATCATCCGGCTCCTGAGGCCCTTTTCCAGGATTGCCCGGTGAACCGCGACCATGGCTTTTTTAATGATGTCGGCTGCGGTTCCCTGGATGGGTGCATTGATGGCATTGCGTTCGGCCAGTCCCCGGAGCATGGGATTGGGTGCCTTGATATCGGGCGCATAGCGCCTGCGGTTGAACATGGTGCTCACATATCCTTTTTCTTTTGCCCCTTCAATTGTACTATCCAGGTATTCTTTCACTTTGGGGTAATGCTCATAATATCCGTCTATCAGGTCACTTGCCTCTTTTCTGGGTATCCTGAGCCTTGAAGCCAGCCCGAACGCCGATATCCCATAAATGATGCCGAAATTGGCTGTTTTGGCTTTACTCCTTTGTTCGGGTGTCACTTCACTTTGATTGCAATGGAAGATCTTTGCCGCGGTGGCCGTATGGATATCTGCACCGGCATTGAATGCGGCAATGAAATCTTCATCCCGGCTCATGTGGGCCAGGATACGTAATTCTATTTGTGAATAGTCTGCAGACATCAGCAGGTGGTCCTGATCCCGGGGAACGAAAAATTTCCTGATTTCCCGTCCCCGTTCTTCTCTGATGGGGATATTTTGCAGGTTCGGCTTCTGTGAACTGAGCCGGCCGGTTGCCGTCACCGTCTGGTTGAACGTGGTGTGGATGCGGCCCGTAACCGGGTCAACCAGCAAAGGAAGGCTTTCTATGTAGGAGGAAAGCAGTTTCTTCAGGGACCTGTATTCCAGGATAAGCGGTATGATGGGATGCCGGTGGGCCAGTGCGCCAAGGGTCTCCTCGTCTGTTGTGTACTGTTTTTTCCCCTTGCGTGACCGGTCGTCTACCTTCAGTTTGTCGTACAACACGATTCCCACCTGTTTGGGAGAGGACACGTTCAGGGCAGGGTCGCCGGCATACTCCCTGATTTGTCTTTCAATGTTCAACGCCGTGCTGTTCAGCTCATTGCCATATTCTTCCAGCTGGCGGATATCCACTTTTACCCCTTCCCGCTCCATGGCGGCCAGCACTTCCATCAGGGGCATTTCAAGGTCCGAATAAAGGTTTTCCGTACCGTCGTTACGAAGCACGCCCTGAAGGGGTTCTTTCAGGTGGAAGGCAATGAAGGCTTCGGTTACCAGGTTCTGAATCCCGGGATCATCTTCCTGACCGGCATCAAAAAGGTTACGGTTTTCCATGGGTTTGTCGGCGGGAAAATAGTTCAGGTATTGAATGGCCAGATCGGCAGGACGGTGGTTTCTTTCCGGATTCACCAGGTAATGCATCAGTTCCGGATCCCAGAGCATTCCATGGAGCGAGATGTTTTGCCGCCACAGGGGAAGCATAAGTTCCTTAAGCTTGAAACCGCATTTTGGAATGTTCCTGTTTTCCAGCAGCGGGGCAGCCAGTGCGGCTGTTGTCAGGTATGCCTTATCGCCGGTATAGAGTACCAGCTGTTGCGGATTGCCTGCCAGGCCAACCTTCCCTTTTTTGAGCGCTTCTTTGACAATGGGTTCCATCATACGGGCACTGTTTGCCGGTATGAAACCGTCGGGCGGGGACAGGGGGGCGGAAACGGGATCAGGAGCCTGATTACCGTTGCAGCAGAACAAATCCTCCAATTTGGGCAGCAGGCGCGACAGGGAATGGAATTCATACTCCCTGAACAGTTCTTTCAGGCGGACAAGGTCGGGCGCTTCTATCCTGAAAGATTCCTCATCCCAGGGGATATCAAGCTGGGTGCGTATGGTGACCAGATCCTTTGACAGAAAGAGTGTCTGACGGGATTGGTTCAGTTTTTCTTGCAGGGAAGAAGATAGTTCCGGAAGATGATCCAGCACGTTTTCCACAGAGCCGTAACGCGATACCAGTTTTTTGGCACCCACTTCACCTATGCCCCTTACTCCCGGAATATTGTCGGAAGCATCGCCCCATATGGCCAGAACGTCTATCACCTGTTCCGGGTCCTGTATGTCGTATTTTTCACAGATTTCCTTTGTCCCCAGCACCTCCCAGCCATCCCCGCGGCTAAGCGGACGGTACATCAGAATGTTTTCCGATACCAATTGTCCATAATCCTTGTCGGGGGTGACCATATACACCCGGAATCCCTCATTTTCTGCCCGTTTGGAAAGGGTTCCGATCACATCATCGGCCTCGGCATTTTCTATGGTCAGCACAGGGATCCTGCACGATTCCAGGAACTCCCGTACTATGGGAAGCGAATTTTTGATTACCGGGGGTGTTTCGGGGCGGTTGGCCTTGTACGGGGGATAGGCTTCGTGTCTGAAATTCTTTCCTCCCGGATCAAAAGCCACAAACAGATGGGTGGGCTTTTCCTTCAGTATGATGTCAAAAAGAGAGCGGCAGAATCCGTACACGGCAGAGGTATCCACTCCTTTTGTATTGATCATGGGACGGTTTATAAAAGCAAAGTACGCCCGGTAGAGCAGGGCGTGTCCGTCGATCATGAATATTCGTTTCATTTCACCCATTCGGCAAATGATGTGGGGGTTTCATACAATCGTACGCGGTGGAGCCGGTTAGGCGGCGTGATGACCGGTTCAAGGATTTGGGCAATGTGCAGGACAAGCTGTTCGCAGGTAGGCTGAAAATCAAAAATGATGACATTGTCGTAATGTTGTGCCAGTTCCCTGGAAAGCGGCGCGTCTTGGCGTAGCATCAGGGAATGATCCAGTGGTTCTATGATGTACCGGGTGACGATCTTTTTAAGGTCGTTGAAATCCATGATCATACCCGATTTTGGATCTCCGGGGACCAGGGACGGCTCTCCTTTGACGGTAACCATCAACCGGTATGAATGTCCGTGGATGTGACGGCATTTCCCATCATAATGGGTAAGGGCGTGTGCCCCTTCAAAGCGAAATTCTCTGGTAATATGCAGTTCAGACATAGAGCGCGGTTATTGTTACAAATGTAAGACTTTTATCTGAGAGCTGCTCCTGACTTATGATTTTGTCATTATTTACATTCTTAACTATATAAATGACAGTTTTTTTGCTTATATGGTTAAACTTATTTAGTTTTGCTCTACTAAACTAAAACAGATTATGCAAAACGAATACTTAAATTCTATTATCTCCGACAATGCTAAAAACATGAGGCGTTCCGCTATCAGGGACCTTCTAAAAATGGCTACACGTCCCGAGATCATCTCCTTTGGCGGAGGTTTCCCTGACATCACAGCCTTTCCGGTGGATGAACTCAGGGAAGTAATACAGGAAGTACTGGACGAAAACGCATTACAGGCGTTGCAGTACGGAGAAACCCTGGGGGTGAAAAGGTTGCGCGAAGCACTGGCCGCCCACTACCGCAAACAGGGCATAGATGTGACCTACGAAAATTTCATTATAACCACCTCGTCGCAACAGGCCATTGATATGGTTACCCAGCTCTTCATCAATCCGGGTGATACGCTGGTCTGCGGCCTGCCATCCTATCTGGGTGCCCTTCAGGCTTTTTATGCCCATAGGGCAAATCCCGTTGGCATACCAAAAGATGAAGAATTGCGTACGGTGGTGAGTGCGCTGGTCACAGCAGGAAAAAAACCCAAATTCATCTATGCTATTCCCGATTTCCAGAATCCCTCGGGAGTCACCATGACTATGGATCAAAGGTTGAACGTACTGGAAGTAGCCAAAGAATTTGATCTTCTCATCCTGGAAGACAGTCCCTACCGCGAAATCCGCTTCAGTGGGGAACCCATGCCCCTGATCTATTCTCTGGACAAGGAGGGCAGAACCATGTTGCTGGGCACCTTCTCCAAAACATTCCTTCCCGGCTTCCGTCTGGGATGGGTCATGGCTCCGCCGGCAATCATTGAAAAGCTAGAGATCGTAAAACAATCAACAGACCTGTGCGCCCCGGTATTCAACCAGTTCATTGCTGCCCGCTACATGGAGAAAGGGTACTTTGACAAGAACATAGAACGGATCAAGATCAATTACCGCAACAAGCGCGACAATATGATGGCCGCCTTCGAAAAATACATGCCCAAAGGGGTGACCTGGACCAACCCGGAAGGGGGTCTGTTCCTCTTTGTCACCCTGCCCGAAGGTTTTGATGCTTCTGAATTGTTCCGCATCGCGGTTGAAAAAGATGTGGCCTTTGTTATTGGCGAAGCCTTCCACTGCGACGGTTCGGGTAAGAATACCCTGCGCATCAACTTTTCCTACATGGAAGAATCTCGCGCAGAAGAAGGAGTTCGCCGCCTGGCCGACTCGATTCGACAGATGATGGAGAACAAGAAGGCTAAAGGTTGATTATCAGCTCTTCAAGCGAACGTTTGGGAACGTGATGCACCCCTTGGGCATCCCTCCAGTATTTGATATTTTCCCCGGCCGGCAGGTCGGGGTTAATTTTTTCCAGGACAATGGTTTCGGCCGGTTTGCCCAGGGCGACCACATACAGGATCTCGTATTTTTCCGGCAGGGACAGGGCTTGTTGCAGCCGGGGCCTGTTCACAGAAGCAAAAATACAGCCGGCATATCCCAGGTAAACCGCCTGAAGCAGCATGCTCTGCAGAGCAAGTCCCGGATCGCAAAGCACATTCTGATGAATGGTCTTGTCGTGGAGCATGATAACGTACGCTGCAGGCCGCTCTCCTTCTGCAGGGCCCGGCCAGTCTTTGAGATAGGCCGCCCAGGCCAGGCACTCGAAAATTTCCCGGCCCTTAGCCGAATCCGCATCGCCGCACAGGATATACTTCAGGGGTTGCCTGTTGGCTGCAGATGGGCTCAGCCGCGCTGCCTCTATCATGGACTCCAGTTCAGGTGCCCCGATCTTAACGTCCTGCACAAACCTTCTGCAAGACCTGTTTTTTCTGATATAATCCAGCATGTTCATCTTATGAAAATCAATAATACAAACGGTCAATAATTCCATTTTCCTGCATCAGCGCAGGGGTTCCCCGGTGCAATTCCCCTTCCGGGGTCATGATCCAGAAATAATCGCACTGTTCCATGGCCAGGGTAAGATCGTGGGTAGAGAACAGGATCCCTTTATTTTCCTCCAGAGCCAATTTACGCAGCAAAAGCGCTATGGAACGCTTGTTGGCAATATCCAGGAATGCGGTGGGTTCGTCCAGCAGGATAAGGGGAGTGTCCTGCACCAGGGCGCGGGCAATGGCCACCCGGTGGAATTCCCCGTCAGACAAGCTGGCACTGTTCCTTTCTGCCAGGTGTTTGATTCCGGTGCGTTCCAGCACGTTTTCCACGATTTGTTTTCCTTCCCTGTCTTCAATGCCCAGCCAGTTGGTATACCGGTGCCTTCCTGTACTGACCGTGTCCCGGACAGAAAAATGTGCTGCCCGCAGGGGCTGCGAGGGCACAAAAGCACAGAAATTGTTTTTTTGTGCGCCCTCCCCGTGCCTGATGGAACCCTGCAGGGGAGGCAGCAGGCCGGCAATGGTTTTGAGCAGGGTAGACTTGCCGATCCCGTTGGGTCCCAGGAGTCCGGTCACCGTACCTCTGACCAGCTGTGCGTTGATATGCTCAAAGAGCGGTTTATGCCTGGAATACCCGACCGACACATTCACAATGTCCAGAATTACGCTCATAAGTCAACAGCCCTGTTTTTGAATATTACATAGATGATCACCGGAATGCCCATCAGGGCTGCCACCGTATTGACCGGTAAAACGCTTTGCGTTCCGGGCAGCTGCGATATGATATCGGCCAGGATCATCATGCAGGCTCCCGTAAGGGCTGCTGCCGGTATAAGGATCCGGTGGTTGGCGTTGCGGAAAAGCATCCGGGATATATGCGGCACGGCAATACCAATAAAGCCAATGGGGCCACAGAATGCGGTCACGCTACCGGCCAGTAGGGTGGTTGCCAGAAATATCCTGTTCCTGACTTTTGTCAGGGAGATACCCAGGTTTTGGGCATACTCTTCTCCCATCAACAATACGTTCAGGTCCTTGATGTTGTAAACAGAGATGAGCAAACCAGACAGGCATAGCACAGTCATGATGAGCAGCCGTGCTCCGGTGACGTTCCCAAAACTGCCCATGGTCCAGAGCATATAGGATTTCAAGGCCGGGGCATCTGAAAAATACTGGATTAATCCAATCAGGGCCGAGGCGGCAGAACCGGTCATGATCCCCAGGATGAGCAGGCTCATGTTGCTTTTGAGCCTTCTTGAAGCCGCCAGTACAAGCAGCATGACCGCCAGCGCTCCCATCCACGCAAAGGCTGCCGTACCCAGGTCAAACATCCAGGAGACAGAGAGCATCCCTACGCCGAAGAGCGAAGACCCCATCACGAAAAAAGCCACACCAAGGCCTGCTCCCGAGCTGATTCCCAGCACATAGGGATCTGCCAGCGGATTCCTGAACAAGGTCTGCATCTGGACCCCGCACACAGACAGGGACATCCCGGCCAGGAGGGCCGTAACCATCTTGGGAAACCTGAAGTTCCAGACGATTTTCTGAACGATATCTGAAGATCCGTGGCCCCACAGGGCCGCCCATACGTCCGATGCAGACAGGCTGACCGATCCCAGGAACAGGTCCGCCACCATGAGTACCAGTAAAAGCAGGGGGAGCCAAAGCCTTTTCATCGTTATAAAACTGCTTTGTTCGTAGTGAAATGTTCAAAAACTGCTTGCTGCAACCACTCCGATGCCAGTTCCAGGGATGCGCCGGGGGGCGTTACGGCAAGACAGAAGTCAAACAGGTCCTCTTTGACAGCGGATGCGGAAGGATCCACGCAACCGCAAAAAGCGATCACTTTTTTCCCGTGTTTCTTTGCCAGGCGTGCCACCCCCATGGGCGCCTTACCCATGGCTGTCTGCTCATCCATCCTCCCTTCCCCGGTTATGACCAGGTCTGCATCGCGTATGGCCTCTTCCAGGCCAATGGCATCTATGATCATCGCAGCGCCCGGCTCCAGTTTTCCGTTCAAAAACTGCACAAAGGCGTACCCCAGGCCACCGGCGGCACCGGCTCCCGGCACATCCCGGTTGTCCCGGGTCCCGGCATCACGCGAAGTCATTTTGGAAGCTACATCGGCCAGGTTGGCCAGGCCTTTGTCCAGCCTGCAGACTTCGGCCGGTGAAGCTCCTTTCTGAGGGCCAAAAACGGCTGCGGCCCCATGGGGTCCACAAAGGGGATTGTTCACATCACACGCTACACGGAACGTGCATTCAGCCAGTGCCGGATGTTTGCCCGAAGTGCGAATGGAAGCGATGTGGTTCAGGTCTTTGCCGTACACCCCGGTTTCCCGGCCCCGGTTGTCCCGGAATTCAAAACCCAGGGCCGTCAGCATGCCAATGCCCCCGTCGTTGGTTGCGCTTCCGCCTATGCCAACCAGGAAGTTGCGGCACCCTTTGGAGAGGGCATGCAGGATGAGCTCCCCCACACCGTATGTTGTAGTATTCAATGGATTCCTTTCTTTTTCAGGGACTAACCACAAACCGGCGGCTGCTGCCATTTCAATGACGGCCGTAGGCATTCCTCCTGCTGTATTGACTATGCCGTAGATGGCTTCTACCTGGCCTTTCAGGGGACCCCTTACTTTGATGTTCCTGTAGACACCTCCAAGTCCCTGGATCATGGCAGTGACAGTCCCTTCTCCGCCGTCTGCCAGGGGGAGTACCTTCACCCTGGGAAGAGGCAGGGACAAATGCTGCCAGGCTTTTTCAATACCCCGGTCAACAGCATGTCCTGCATCAAAAGAGGTCAGGCTCCCTTTGAAGGAATCCATGGTAACCACAATTTTCACGATACCGGTGTTTTGCTTTTTCTAATCAGGCGGTACTGGACTATTGCCTGTACGATTTCCGTAACTGCATATACCAGACAGATGATCCCTGCAAATAGGATCAGGGTGGCTGCCGAATCAAAGGGGTTGAGCATGATCACTACGCTCAGGATCAAAATAATGACAGGATTGATGTAAATATACCAGGGCAATCCTATGGGATTGGCCTTGCGGAATTGAATGATACCGGTGATCTGTGTCAGGGAAGACAGCAGCAGAACAATCCCGGTAAGGAACATGGTAAGCCCGGCAAAAAAACCGGGGAACAGGATCAGAAGCAGGGCAAAGATTATGAAAACCAGGGAAGTCATGTACAGCAGGCGCTGTAACCCCTGGTCCGGGTTTGCCTTGTTGCTCAAAGTAGAAGCGCTGGCCTGCCGGTTGTTTCTTAAGGCAAAATACAAGGCAAACAGACCGCCTACCAGGAGTATGGCTGCCAGAAGCCTTATCAGGGTACGTACGCCGGCTTCGGGATTCACCAACAGGAAAACTCCCAGGACTATCCCCAGTAATCCCCTGAGGGCAGAGTAACGGATATAGGATATTGATTTCATTGTTTATTGTTATTAGTCGCATAAAGATAATAATTTTTACATTTGCCTGTTACAGAAAACCACCATGGCCGCCTACCTTCAGGTTGACAACCTCACTAAATCATACGGAGACAGGGTCTTGTTCAACAAGATCTCTTTCCACATAAACCAGGGTGACAAGGTAGCCCTTGTAGCGTCTAACGGCAGCGGAAAGACTTCCCTGCTTGATGTGCTGGCCGGCAAAGAGTCCCCGGAAGGCGAAGGAACCATAACATTCATGAGCGGGATACAGGTAGCTTACCTGGAACAGGACCCGTCTTACAATCCGGACTTTACGGTATTGGAGCAGGTGCGCTCTGCCGACACAAAGGTTCTGCAGGCGTTGACTGCCTACAGGAAGGCATTGGGAACGGAAGACAGGAAACGGCTGGAAAAAGCCCTCAACGACATGGACCGTCTGGACGGCTGGAATTATGACCAGAAAATCGCGCGTATCCTGAACCACCTTCAGTTTGGAGCAATTGACAGGAAGATGGGGACCCTTTCGGGCGGGGAGGTCAAGAAAGTGGCCCTGGCCGGTATGCTCATTCAGGAAGCCCCTTTCATAATCATGGACGAGCCTACAAACCACCTGGATATAGAAGTCATCCAATACCTGGAAGATTATCTTTCTGCCACGCAAGCCACCCTGTTCATGGTAACGCACGACCGTTATTTCCTGGACAGGGTGTGCAATACCATATACGAACTGGAAAACGGGGAACTGTTCACCTACAAAGGCAATTACAGCCTGTTCCTTGAAAAGCGGGAGGAGCGCCTGGCCAACCGGGCAGCAGAGACCGACAAGGCGCGCAACCTGTACCGCCGGGAATTGCAGTGGATACGGAGCACCCCCTGTGCACGGACCGGAAAATCAAGATCCAGGCTCGAAAGCTTTGGCAAGCTGAAAGAAAAAATCGGCCCGGCAGGCAACACCCGAGCCCTGGAAATCAATGCCGGGATAGCGCGCCTGGGAACGAAAATCATACATTGTAAGAATTTATCCTTTGCCTATGGTGAAGAACCTTTGCTGAGCGACTTCACCTATAATTTTTCCCGGAACGAGAAAATCGGGGTCGTTGGCGGGAACGGGGTGGGGAAGACCACGTTCTTAAAGCTCCTGGCCGGGGAATTGGAACCGCTGTCGGGAACCCTGCAGCACGGAACGACCGTGCGATTCGGGTTTTACCGCCAGGAAGGCATATCCTTCAACCCCGGGGACACTGTGTTTGATGTGGTGCATGACATTGCCGAGGTGGTGGCCATGGCCGATGGAAGCAAAGTCACCGTGGCCTCTTTCCTGAGCCGTTTTCTGTTTCCTCCCTCGATGCACCAGGTGAAGGTGGAACGCCTGAGCGGTGGTGAAAAACGCCGCCTCTACCTGCTGACCATCCTCATGCGCAATCCCAATTTCCTGATACTGGACGAACCCACCAACGACCTGGATATTCTCACACTCAACGTGTTGGAAGAGTACCTGGAAAATTTCAAAGGCTGCCTGCTCATTGTTTCACACGACCGTTATTTCATGGACAAGCTGGCCGGCCATCTTTTTGTTTTCGAGGGGCAGGGGGTCGTGCGCGATTATCCCGGAAAGTGCAGTGATTATTATCGTACCCGCACAGCTGCCCCTGCTCCTGCCGGCCGTTCGGATGCGCACCTTGGTTCCGGTGACACGGGTGACCGCTCTGCCGGTCCTGTCGCAGCCGGCCGCACAGCTGCCCCGGCCTCGGCCCAGACCGTCAGGAAACTGACGTACAGGCAGCGAAAACGCCTGGAAGAGCTGGAGGCAGAGATCCAGGCACTCGAAGAAGAGAAATCCCGTTTGGAAGGCCTGCTGTCCGATCCGGAAAGGGCCCTGTCCCGGATCACGGAAGATTCGGTAAGGATGGGCGAGATCCTGGCCCGGCTGGAGCTGGATTGGGAAGAATTGCTGGGTCTGGAAGATCAGAGGGAATCGTAACTTTCCAGGAATTGCCGGTAGAGCTTCATATTTTCATTGGTCGAGCCCTTTTTGTCGAACAGGTTGCCCCAGACCGGTGAAGTAGCCTCCCAGATGAAGGTTCCCAGTCCCAGGTTACCCGGAACGTCGCGTACAATCTGGTTCACTTCCAGGCGGTGCTCCTTGTATTCCACCACGATCACGGGCTTGTTGTACCTGGCTGCCAGGTCGTTCAGGTTGTGCTGCAGCTCCTCCAGGGTCCCGTGCCATTGGGGATAGTAGGACTGCCCGATGATGTCGAACTTCACGTCACGGCTCAGGATCTTATCAAGGAAATAGACCGATTCGTCATTTTGTCCCCCGCAGGCAATGTGCACCATGACGGGAATGGAGGGATTGGCGGCACGCACGGCGGCCGTGGCACAGCGCAGCAGTACGCCAAAGTGCATGTAGGAATCTCCAATTTTCCCCTGTGGCCAGAGCATTCCGTGGTTGATCTCGTTCCCGGTCTGGGCCATGTCGGGGCAGACGCCTTCTTCCATGAACCGCCTGATGACCTGGTATGTGTAACGGTACACCTGTCCTTCCAGTCCCGAGCCCGTGTGTTGTGCCCAGGATGCCGGGGTGTATTGCTTGCCCGGATCGGCCCAGGTGTCGCTGTAATGGAAGTTGAGCAGCAGTTTCAGGCCAGCGTTTTTGGCGCGTTTAGCCATTTCCAGCGTCTTTTCCAGTCCGCAATAGCCCTGGGGCGAATACCCGTTTTCAGCCGCCGGGTCTATGAAAAGCCGCAGGCGGATCCAGTTGAAACCGTTATCCTTCAGGATTTCCATCACATCCTTTTGCACCCCGTTGTCCGAGAATACGATTCCTTTGCCTTCCTGTTCAGGTACCCACGATATGTCGGCGCCTACGATAGGCCGGTCAAAGGTCAGCTCGCGCCGGGGCAGGGGAATCTCCTGCGGAGGTGTTTCCTGATAGCTGACAGCCATGTCGCGGTATATGCCCACTACGGCGGGATCTGCTTTTCCCTGCGGGAAGAGTACCCGGGCCGGTTCCCAGGCCATGGTTCCGGCTCCCAGACCACCCGGCACGGAGCGGACAATGTCGTTAATACGTCTTATGTTATCGGGGTTGGCACCGTATTCACAGACATACAGGGGTTTGCCGTAACGGGCCGCCAGGTCGTACAGGTTGGCCTGTAGGTCATCGTAGGTTTCGTGCCATTGTTCGTAGTAGGATAACCCTATGATATCGTATCCGGCCCCGTACCGGCCCATAGTGTCCAGGAATTCCCGGCAGAGGGTGTTTTGTCCTCCCAGGGCCAGGTGGACCATCAGGCGGGATTCCGGCAGGACTTCCCGGGCGGCCTTAACTGCGGCTTTGTAAAGGCCCATCAGGGCAGCCCAATTTTCTTCTTTGGCGTTGTCATCAATATATCCTTCCGGCCATACCATGCCGTGGTTGATCTCGTTGCCCGGCTGGATAATCTGCGGGGCAGCGCCTGCTTCCTTAAGCGTGGTCAGTACATGATGCGTGTAATGATACAATGCGTTTTCCAGCTCTTTGCCTGTCAGGCCGTTCCAGGCCGAGGGCTTGTATTGCTTGTCGGGGTCTGCCCAGGTATCACTGTAGTGGAAATCCAGCGAGAAGGTCATCCCGGCTGCAACTATGCGTTGGGCCATGGCCACCGTCTGTTCCAGGCCGCAGAAGCCTTCTGCCGAGTAGCCTCCCGGCGCCCGGGGATCCACAAAGATCCGCAGGCGGATGTTGTCAAAGCCGTTGGCCGCCATGATGGCCAGCACATCCTGTTCTTTTCCCGAAGTGTCTGTAAAGGCCATCCCCCGGGATTCGTATTGCGGGATGAAAGACATATCGGCCCCGATGCTGAAGGGTGGAATGTCAATTTTGCAGCTGCATGCCAACAACGCCAGCCCAAGAGAGAGCGTGGTCGCTGCAAGGTTCAGCTTGAGTGCTGCAAGGTTCAGCTTGATTGCTGTAAGGGGTTGCCGGGTATATTTCATGATATCGTGAGTATTAATTGTTCGGGTAACAGGAATAGGTTGAAGTTTCAGGTTACAGGTTCAGGTTCAGGTTAAAGGTTCAGGTTAAAGGTTGCAGATTCAGGTTTCAGGTTAAAGGTTCAGGTTTCAGGTTCAGGTTGCAGATTCAGGTTTCAGGTTAAAGGTTCAGGTTGAAGGTTCAGGTTAAAGGTTCAGGTTAAAGGTTCGGGTTGCAGACACATGCTGCTGGTAAACGCCTCGGCGTAGGTTAATAACTCACAATTCCACCAGGTTGTTGAGGACGGCGTAGATGGTAAGGCCGGAGGGCGAGTGGATCTGGAGCTTTCCGGCGATGTTCTTGCGGTGTGTCATGACGGTGTGTACCGAGATAAAGAGTTCTTCCGCGATCTGTTTGTTGGTGAGTCCTCTGGCCACTCCGGCAATGATCTCTTTTTCCCGTTTGCTCAGTTCTTTGCCAGTGGATGCTTCTTTGGTTGGCTGCTTCCGGCAGTCTTTTGGGAGGGTTTTCCTATCTGGCCGCATGTCGTGTTCCAGCTGCGATATCATGGGAACGAACAGCTCGTCTTCAATGAAATTGTGTGAAGCCAGGTCCCGCGCACAGGCAAATATGTCAAAAAGCACGTTGTTCAGTTCATGGGGGTTCCCAGTGGGATAGTATTTGATCAGGATGTTTTTGAGTTCGGACAGTTTGGATTCAATGCTGGCGTGCTGCCTGCAAAAGACACGGATGCAATAATTGCCGCTTAGTTCCCCTTTGAGCAGCGAGCGCACGTAGGGGAAAACGGTTTGTTCCTCGTAGGCCATGTGGGTCACTACCTGCTCAACGTATTCATCGTAGAAACGGATGATGGCTTTTGCCACCCCGTCATGGGGTGTGCCTATGGTCTGCAGGAGCTTTTTCCTGATGGCGGGCAGGCGGATGTCCAGGAAATGGCTGTGTGAATTGAGCAGGTAGTCCAGCAGGCAGGGCAGGGAGGGGTCCGCGTTTTGGTCGCGTTTACCGCTGGTGAGCATATTGACCACGGCCAGAAAGGTATTGGTGTGCACGTTGTTCTGCCGGCATACCTGGGCTATGGTCTTATCGCCAAATCCGTGGGATATGCCAAACCGGCTCATGACAAAGAGCAGGGGATAATTGTCGCAGATCAGGTCACCCATCTTGTCTGTGGCCGTATATTGGTCCTGTTTGAGCATGATTGTAAAGATAAGAAAAAAATAGTGCCGCGCACTTTTGATGTATTGCGCTGTTTAGTAATTGGTTAACAAAACAGCTCTCCCGGAGAGCTGTTTTGTTATGTTGCTGATAGCCAGCAGGATGGATGAAAAGTGCGCGGCACTCCCGCTGCCTATGCGAACAGGATCAGGCTGATGGCCATGATTGCCATGCCCGAGATGAGCCCGTAGATGGCTACGTGGTGTTCGCCGTATTCGTGGGCACCCGGCAGAAGCTCGTCCACAGAGATGTATACCATGATGCCTGCGACCACTGCAAAAACGCACCCCATGACAACAGGGGTAAGGAAGGGCATCAGGATGAGGTAGGTGATCAAGGCGCCCAGGGGCTCGGCAAGTCCCGAAATAAGGGTGAAGCCGAAGGCTTTTTTGCGGCTTCCGGTGGCATAGAAAATGGGGATGGAAACGGCAATTCCTTCCGGGATGTTGTGGATGGCGACGGCTGTGGCAATGGAGATTCCAAGCGCAGGATTATCAATGGCTGCAATGAAAGTGGCAATTCCTTCGGGAAAGTTGTGTACGGCAATGGCTACGGCCGTCATGACCCCCATTTTCATGAGTTTGGGTTTTGTATGGCCCTTTTTTGCCATCTCCTCTACGGAGTGAGCTTCGTGAGGATTGCCGAACAAAGGAACAAACCGGTCAATCAGGGCAATGATGCCCATGCCTGCAAAAAAGAAGATGACAGCCATCAGCAGGCCTTTCCGAGGCTCCATACAGGCGGTGAGAATGGAGCGCGCCTCGGCAAAAATTTCGACAAAAGCCACATAGATCATGACCCCGGCGGAAAGTCCCAGGGCATAGGATAAGAGTTTGCGGTTGGTGCGTTTGGCTATGAAGGTGATGGCAAAGCCTATGAGTGTTGCCAGACCGGCAAAGAGCGATAATAAAAAGGGGAGAAGTATTTTCGAATCCATAAGCGCAGCACAGAAAATCTTGCAAGTTGCAAAGATAGGCACAGGAGGCAGGCCTGTAAATACCCAGATTCAGGTATTCTGCAAGGCAAAGCGTAACATGCAGGCCTGCAGTGCACAGGTAGCAGCCTGCGCGCAGGGCGCAAGTGGTTCTTTAGGTTTGCCGTCGCCTTGCTCGTTCTCTGCGTAGCAGCCTGCGCGCAGGGCGCAAGTGGTTCTACCTGTTAGTGTCAGCAAGTTAACGCAATCTTAAGTCCTACGGCCTCGGATATCAATATGAAAGTGGAGAGTTGCATATCTGTCTCACCTTTTTCGAGGGAAGCAATATATTCTCGCTTTTTGCCGATCCTATCTGCAAGGTTCTGTTGCGTCATACCTGCAACCTTACGTGCTTCCTTCAATACTTCCGCGTAGTACCATGCTTTTGCTCTTGCTTCGAAGGCATCTCTGACAGGAGTTCCTGTCTTGCCATACTTTTCATTCAGCATTTCGTTTGCCGTAGAAAGTTTAGCAATCTTTGACTTATCAATTTTCGGTCTCATTGAATAAATGTAAGGAATATATTACACCAGACGAATAATAATTGTAAAAAATCAAACAGGTACCACCTCCCCCCGAAATCACCAGAAAACCACAAAAACCGGGGGAGGTGGTAAGTCGTAAAAAACACGAACGCGCTTCTAATGCGCACGTAAACAGTACGTTGTGTGACTTTATAACATAGTTGTTACTTACCACCTCCCTGCAAAATCGCTGAAATCCAGGGCGGTGGTAAGTTGTCAAAATGGCGTTCACATCCATAACACACACAATAATAGTTGGTTAATGGTTTTTGCACAAAACCATCACTTACCACCTCCCACAAAGCAGCCGGGGACAATGATTGGTGCTGCGGAGCAGCGCCTTAATTATGCACCAAAAGCCTTTGGTGCACCGCCTTTGAAAGCCTCCTGTTATAGCAGCTCTGCCCAGAAGCGGGCGGGGAGGTGGATGTTGGGGATGTCTTTGGCCGAGGCGAAAAGGGGAGCGATCTGGGCGGGGGTGAAGCCGGCAATGCCGCAACCGATCTCGGTGACCAGGAAAGTGAGTTCGGGGTGGAGTCTGGCGAAATCGATGAACTCGTCCACGTAGGGTTTGATGGCATTGGGGCCGCCGTGCATGGTGGGAATGGCGTATGACTGCCCCTGAAGGCCGACACCCTGGCCCCATACGGCTCCGAATTTGTTCACTGCCAGCAAGGCGGCGCCACCGCCGTGGGCTCCGGAAAGGTTGCTGCCAAAGACAAAGATCTCACCTGCCCCGAGCCGGTCTATGCGGGGGGAAGATGTGCGGGTGGTTATGTCAAAGTCGCTCATGATGTAATAGATGTTAGTTGATGGTTCAGCCGTTGCTGCTGTGAGCAAAAAACGTGCGCAGGTGGAACAGGTGGAGCAAAAAACGTGCGGAGGTGGAACAGGTGGAGCAAAAAACGTGCGCAGGAACGTGCGGAGGAACGTGCGGAGGTGGAACCTCAGCGCGCCAAAATCGCGCCTTAATTTTTAATTTCCTGTGAATCAGATATTTGCAATTTTATCGTGAAAAGTGGCGCGCTGAGGTTCCACCTCTTCTTTTTTGTGTTACTTTTACCTCGTAATAACACAATAGTATCATGAGAAGAACCCTCACATTTTTATTGCCGGCGTTATTGGCTGTGCTGGTGGCGCTTCCGGTGTCGGCGCAAAGCGAAAAGACTATCAAGCGTAAAGTGGCCATCGGCCGCTTCTCCAATGAAACACAGTACGCCAAAGGCCTCTTCTACGATAAGGAAAATGACCCCATGCGCAAACAGGCGCTGGACATCCTTTCTTCGAAACTGGCAGCGAGCGGAAAATTCATCCTCCTGGAAAGGGAAGATCTTGACATCCTTGTTGCCGAGGCCGGGGACGCCATGCGAAAGATCGGCGCCGATTACATCATCCTTGGCTCCATCACCGAATATGGACGCAAGGCCGAAGGACAGCAGAAAGTCTTTTCTTCCACCAAGACGCAGACTGTGGAAGCCGGGGTGAGCATCCGCCTGGTCGAGGCCGCCACCGGCCTGATCATCTATTCCGACGAGGCGAAAGGGTATGCCGAGACAACCTCCAAACAGACCCTCGGCCTGGGAGGAACCTCGGGATTTGATGCCACGCTCAGCGACAAGGCCATATCAGCGGCCTTGAGCCAGCTGGTTGAAAGCATCATCAACAAATGCATGGACAAGCCCTGGAGGTCATACATCCTTTCGGTGGACGACGATTCTTACGTCATATCCGGCGGGGCATCACAGGGACTGTCGGCCGGCGATTCCTTCATAGTTTACAAAAGAGGGAAGATCGTGAACAATCCTCAAACCGGTCTGGACGTAGAGCTCCCCGGAACCAAAGTGGGCAAGGTGACCATCCTGCAGACCATTGGAGACACCCCGGAAACTGAGATATCCTTCTGTACGTATGAAGGTCAGGCGCTCGATACGGAAATACTATCCAATTACTACATCTCGGACAAATGACCATGAAAAAGACACTATTTTCCATAATGATTGCCCTGACATCCACCTTATTACTGAACGACTGCGGTGTGGGCACCTATTCCGTCACTTCCGGGAAATCAGACGTAGCCGGCATTTCTTTCACCTCGGCCAAAGCCATGGACATTACCGTGATCATAGAGGAGAGTTCTTATGAAATAAGCACCGTGAAGGACAAGGCATACAAGGCTGACCGGAAGATAAAAGAAACGGCAAACAACACCATCCGCATCAAGCCAGGCACTTACAACGTGAAAGTCCTGGTTGAGGGGACTGAAATCTTCGCCAAAAAACTGTTCCTGTCAGCGTCTGAACACCATATCATAGAACTATGAAAAGACTTCTTGCAAGTATTGTCACATTGATTGCACTGACATCGTGCGGCATGACAAAACCGTTGTATTACTGGGGTGGTGAGGCAAATAATGCCTCTGTCTACGAACACCTTACGTACAAGGATTATAGATCACAAACCCCGCAGGCCATCTGTGCCCTGATCTATGCCTATGAGGATATGGTCAGGAATCCGGGCGGGTCAAGACAGATACCGCCCCCGGGCATTTGCGCCGAATACGGCTATCTCATCCTGCAACCTGGCACAGCGGCTACCTTTACAGAATACGCCACCAAAAAGCAGAAAAACCTGTTCCAGGGATCGGATTATGCCGCTATTTTCACTGAACGTGGCCAGGAACTGTTGAATAAAGAGATGGAATACTATCCCGAGTCCTCACTGTTCATCCTGCCCCTCCTTAAAAAATTAGCCCGTTGATCATGAAAAAGTCACTGTTTATCATCCCGTTGGCAGCCGTCCTTTCGTCATGCGGCATGCTGAGCAACGTCACCAGGGGCAACCAGTATGCGCAGTTGTACGATGAAAAGCCCATCACCCTCCTGGTCATGCCGCCCATCAACAACACAACCAATGTCGAAGCCAAGGAGTACCTGTACACCTCCATCAGCCGCCCGCTTGCCGAGTCCGGTTACTACGTGATTTCACCCATGCTGGCCATGGAAGTCTTCAAGGCGGAGAGCGCTTACGATGCCGAGCTATTTGTGGACGCTCCGCTCACCCAATTCCAACAATTCTTCGGCGCCGATGCCGTTGTGTTTTCTGAAATCCTGACCTGGGCCAAGAAAGGCTTCGGGATTGAGACAACACTCAGGTATTTCATCAAATCGGCGCACACCGGCCAAATCCTTTTTGACAGGACGTGTGAACTGTATCTTGACCTCCAGGTCCGTTCGGATTCAAATTCTGCATTGGCTCAACTGGTATCCCTGGCCGCCTCTGCCATCAATACAGCCACAACAGAACACATAGTGGCGGCCAGGAAGGCCAACTACTATATCTTCAGGGATATTCCCCGGGGAAAATACAGCCCGGAATACTTGAAGGATAAAGATGTCATGGCCGAGAACAAAGATATCAAGGCCACAGTGCAGTAGCTGGATACCGGTTCCACCTCTTCGGCCGGAATTGAGAGGAGGGTGGTAAGTAGAGAAAAGTGGTATCACGTCTCTAAATGTCACATAAACAATTTGTTAAGCATTTTTGTAACAAAGTTGTTACTTACCACCTCCCCCACAGAATGATTGGTGCTGCGAAGCAGCGCCTTTTATTAAGCGCCAAAGACGCCAAAGGTGTTTGGCGCACCGCCTTGAAGATTACTTGTTACAGATTACCACACTAAAGAGACTATTGAAACATCTGGTCCGGTGCATTTTCCCGGAATTCAAACCCAAACCGACCGAATTCAAACTCAAACCGACCGGATGCCAAAAAGCGACGGGCAATCCGGTCGTTTTTGTTTAATTTTATGATCATAGCTTTTCTGTTAAACGAGCGCAGGTGGAACCTCAGCGCGCCATTTTTCACGATCAAATTATAAATATCTGATTCATAGGAAATTAAAAATTAAGGTGCGATTTTGGCGCGCTGAGGTTCCACCTCTTGCTTGGTGTGTCCCTGATTTGTGTTCCTACGTCATGTTTTGACGTAGCACGCTTTTATTTTTGAACAATTGTTAATCACAATGGTTCGTTAAAATTTTAATATTTAAATAATAATCAATTACTTACAAAACAACAGTCCGTTTTAGGATGGTTTACGATATCTTATGAACGGCATAAAACAGAGACCAAAAAAAGTGTTAAAAATTATGGAAAATAACGCCTGAATAATTTGGATAAGTGCCTGATTTTCAGTAACTTAGAAGTATCAACAAATCCAGTTACTTTTATGAAAATCAAGCCCCTTATCCAGCTCAGAGAGCTGATTTCGAAAGCACTCTCCGGTCAAACAAATTTAAGCAAATCTTTCCAGACTTTCTTCATCGAGACCATGGAACTTTTTCTAACAAACACAGGACGTACAAATTACACCCAAATGGCGCGGTGCGGTAAGTCGTGTGAAAGCAGGTTCC
>Ga0209719_1000668_pt1 | contig 48611 bp, 49 predicted proteins | sample AD_JPNAS2_MetaG_FD_184421 | JGI IMG/M metagenome (GOLD analysis project Ga0209719, IMG submission 184421) | Active sludge microbial communities of municipal wastewater-treating anaerobic digesters from Japan - AD_JPNAS2_MetaG (SPAdes) (version 2) | ecosystem: Engineered > Bioreactor > Anaerobic...
AGCAGACTTTCGTCATGAAAGCTGCCCTTGGTCAGATAGTAATTGGCGCCGGCTTCCAGGCCCCGCAGCCGGTCTTCTTCACGGTCTTTATAGGAGACAATCATGACCGGCATGTCGTGGTGCTGCGGATCGGCTTTGACCGTCCGGACAAGGTCGATGCCGTTCATGCGCGGCATGTCCACGTCGGAAACGAGCAGTTCAAAGGATTGCGACGTCAGCTTGTTCCAGCCGTCCACGCCGTCAATGGCGGTGGTGACCTCGTATCCGGCGTTTTCCAGAAGTCTGCGCTCCACTTCGCGCACGGTCAGGGAGTCGTCCACCACCAGTACGCGCTTTTTGCCCGTTTTCAGGGCCTGCCGTCCCCGGCCGATTTTCTGAAGCTTGCCGGTGGTCAGCAGTTGGTGAATGGAACGGACCAGATCGTCCACGTCGAAAATGACCACGGGCGAACCATCGTCCAGAATGGCGCCGGCGCTGACATTGGGGACCTTTCCGAGTCGGCTGTCCAGCGGCCGGACCACAAGATTTTCCTCCCCGATCACGCGGTCAACCACCAGGCCGTAGCGGTTCAGCCGGTCGCTGATGACGACGACGGAAAATCCTCCCGACGGGGCGGCGGCCGGCGGCAGCCCGAAAAGCTGGCGCGCGTCGAGAATGCCCACATGCTCACCGTCCAGCGTGCAGTAGGGTCGGTCTTCGATTTCCCGAATGTCGGCGGGGGCCAGAGACAAAACCCGGTCGATGCGGGAAAGGGGCAGAGCATATGCTTCGCCGGCAATCGACAACAGAAGGGTTCTGAGCACCGAAAGCGTCAGCGGCAACTGCAGGTGAAAGCGGGCGCCCCGTCCGGCTTCGGCGTCAACCCGCACGGTTCCGCCCACTTCGTTCGCCATGCTGAAGACAACGTCCAGGCCGACGCCCCGCCCGGAAATTTCCGTCACCTTCCGGGCGGTGGAAAATCCCGGCAGAAACAGAAATTCGAAAAGTTCCGCCCGGCTTAAGCTCCCGGCCATCTCCGCCGATACATATCCTTTTTCGACCACCTTGCCCCGCAAATCTTCGGGATTGATTCCCCGGCCGTCGTCGGTGAGCGAAATGTTCAGCATTCCCGCGACGTGCCGCGCTTCCAGAAGGAGGGTTCCTTCCTCCGGCTTGCCCGCCGCCTGGCGCTCCCCGGGTGTTTCCATGCCGTGGTCGACGGCATTGCGGATCAAGTGGGACAGGGGCGCCTCCAGGCGCTCCAGAATGTCCCGGTCCACGGGCGTGGCGGCACCGGCGATTTCAAAGCGGATCTGTTTCCCCGTTTCCCGGGCCAGATCCCTGACCAGACGGGGAAAGCCATGGAGACCGTCCGAAAAAGGCACCATGCGGCTCGAGATGACTTCGTTGTAAAGGCGATGCGCCAGGTGTTCCAGTCGGCGTGAAAAACGCTCGAACCGGACAATTTCCCGCGAGACGGTCTGCTGGGCCGCCGCCGCGCCGGACAGCGTCTGTTGCAGGCCTTCCGCTCCTTCGTCCTGCCCGTTGGCCTCCTGCCGCTCCACAAAGTCGCGCAGGGGTTTTTCGATTTCAAAGATCTCCTTTTTGAGGGCCAGAAGACTTTGATAGACGGTTTTGACGGACTGGGCCTGAACGAGGCATTCGCCCGCCAGGGCCATCAGGCGGTTCATGTTTTCGGACCGGACGCGTACCAGTCCCCCTTCGCCCTGATCCTGTACGCGGCGGGAACGGGCGGCCGGCGGCGCGATTTGCGGTCCCGGACAGGCGCTTTCCAAAACGGCTGCCTCCGGCGGCTTTTGAGGTTCGGCCTCTTTGGTGCGCGCCGCGGCGGCATTGGCTTCTGGCGCTGCATTCCCGGCCGGTTTTTCTTTAACGGGAGCGGTTTCCTGCCGCGGGGGCGGCGAGGGAACGCTCTCCGGGGGAGAGGAGAGAAAGTTTCTCAGTTCCGCCGACATGCCGGTAATTTCATCGGCTCCCTTATCCAGCGCGGCGGGCAGTTCCTGAATGTCCACGCGGGAAAGAGCGGCAAAAAAATCATTCCCTTTGAGCAACCGGTCCACCGCCGCGGAGGTCAGCGGCCGTTTTCCGCTTTGTGCCGCCGACAGAACGTCCTCCATGGCGTGGGCAAGCGCAACGGCTTTGACGAGCCCCACGATCCGGGCGGCTCCCTTGATGGAATGGGCGGCCCGCATCAGCGGTTCGATGCGCTCCGGCGTCTGATCGCGCTCCGCCGTGACCAGGCCGGCTTCCAGCGTCCGGGTGTTGTTCTCCAGCTCCACGCGGAACAGGTCGAGCATCAAAGGATCAATGGGGGCGGCATCCGCGGTCATGGGTTCAGACTCCTTGTCATGGCGGGGAAGAGCCGCTCTTCATCCAGAAGCCCGACCGGGCTTCCGTCAAGCAGGAAAATTCCCCGGGTGAGGGCTCTCGCGCTTCGTGAAAGTGTGGCCGGGACTTCCCCGAGATCCTCCGGGGCAATCCGATGAACCCCCAGAATCTGCTCGACGGGAAACGCGAAGCGCTGTCCCTCCTGCCCGACCACCAGCATTCGCTCATAAGCCGGCGCAGGCCCGCTTTCCTGCGCCTCGAAGGTCAAATCCAGAAGGTCCGCGACGGACAGGCACAGAAGCAGTTCTCCGTTGATGTTGGCGATTCCCCGGAAAATCCGGTTGACCTTCAAAGGCAGTGTGTGAACCGGGGAAGGTTCCGCCGCTTCCTGAAAATAGATGGTTTTGACGGCAAACTTCTCTCCGCACAGGCGGAAAACCATCACGGACAGCGTTCCCAGCCTGCCTGTCTCTTTGGGCAACGCCATCACGGCGGCCCGCTCCCCGAGGTATGCCGGCGGGAGGTTCCGGTCCAGATGCTGTCTTCCCGCTGCGGCGAAAACGGGGCAGCGGCGGCAGTGAATCAGACGGGGCAGTTCCGGACAGGATCCGTCGCCGTAGATTCCTTTTGCCTTCCAGCAGTATTTTTCCGTGTTCGTGGTCATTGTTCCTTTTCGGATCCGTGCGATCCGCCTTTATTTCCTGCCGTTCGCAGGGCGCGCTCCCGGTAAAGCGCCGCTTTTTTTTCGTTTCCCTTCTGCCGGCAGATCAGGCTGATGTGGACCAGGCTTTCGTAGTGGCCGGGATCGAGGTAGAGGGCCTTCAAAAAATAGTCCTCCGCGCCGTTCGAATCCTGCTCGGCCATGGAGAGGATTCCCATCAGGCAATAGGCTTCGGCGGCCGGTCCGAATTTGCGCGTGCATTCCCGGCAGAGACGGGCGGCGCCCTTCATGTCGCCTGTGTCGGCCAGCCGCCGGGCCTCCTGAATCTGCTCGTCCGCCTGCGAAAGTTTGAAATTTTCACTTGCGGTTTCGGATTTTGCCGGCTGCCCCCGTCCCTTGCCCGCAGTCTTCCCCTGACCGGTGTTTGAAGGGGACGATGTTGCTTCCTGCGCCGCGGCGCCGGTTTTGCGGGGGAAGTTTTCGCCCGGTCGGACCGACGGTTTTGTCGGGGCTTTTGTCCTGATTGCCGCGGGCTGAGCCGGGGAAGCGGGCTTGGCCAGGGCAAAGGCCCTGTCCCACGGGAGGAGCTGATAGCCGCGCTGATGCCAGAAATTTGTTTCCGTATGGCCGGTGAAGAGCAGACCGCCGGGGATCAGAAGCCTGTTCATCCGGTCAAAAATCCGAAGACGGGCCTCGGGGGTCATGTAGATGAGAAGGTTTCTGCAGAAAATAATGTCGTACGGACCGCGTCCGGCAAGGCTTCCGGGCAGCGCCAGGTTCTCCGGTGAAAAGGAGACCAGGCTTGCGACGGCCTCGGCGACTTTGCGGCCCGAAGGCGTCGTTTCGAAAAAGCGGGCGACATCCTCGCCGATGCTTCCCCGGAAAGCGCTTTTCGGGTAGCAGGCGCGGCCGGCCGTCTCGAGGGCCCGCGCGCTCGCGTCCACGCCTTCCACCGTGAAGGCCGAAGGCGGCAGGCCGGCGGCCAGCAGGGTCATGACGATGGAGTAGGGCTCCTCGCCGGTTGCGCAGGGGGACGACAGAATCTTCAAGGTGCTTCCCGGATGCGTCTCCAGCCATTGGCGGGCGTGGCGGGCAAGCCAGAGAAAAGGCCCCCGGTCCCGGAAAAACCAGGTTTCCCCGACGACGACGGCGTCAATCAGCTTCTGCCTTGCGGCGGGAGAGGACAAAAACAGCTTTTCATACTCCCGCGCATCCGAAACGCCTTCCTGACGCATGGCGAAAGCGACGGCGCGGCGCACGGCATCTTTTCCGGCGGAGCCCTGCTCCATGCCCAGGGAATGCGTGATGAATTCCATGACGGCGGCAGGCGCGTTCATCCGTTGGTGACCTCCGGCGGAAAAAGAGTGAACAGCAGGTCGCGGGTCAGCAGCCGTTCCATGTCCAGCACCTGAAGGGAGCCCCGCTCGTCAAATATCGTATCCCCCAGATAGGCCGCGCCGTCGACGCCGACCACCGGCTGCTGAAGGTTTTCCTTTTTGCATTCGATCATCTCCGTCACCGCCTCGGCCAGAAGACCCAGAATGTGGAAGCGGCCGTCTTCCCCCTGATAGTTGACGAGAATAATGCGCGTGCTCATTCGGGGACGGGATGGAGAGCCGGTCAGAAGCACGGTCAGGTCCACCACCGGGGTGAGCGTTCCCCGGTAATTGAACGTTCCCGCGACCTGGGGCGGCGCGTGGGGCACGGCCCTCAGGGAAACCAGGGAGGACACTTCAATGACCTGTCCGATGTCGAGGCCGTAGCGGTCAGGGCCTGCCTGAAACTGAAGTAGCAGCATAGCGTTGTTTCCCGATCAGGAACTGATTTTAAACCGGGAGACCTCGGACTGCAGCCCCGCGATGGCCTCGTTGAGCTGCTGGGTCGCCAGTTTGAATTCGTGAAGCGACGCCTTGGTCTGCTCGGCCGCCGTCGACAACTGGCCCATGGCTTCGCTGATCTGCTGCGCGCCCTGGGACTGGCCGAACATGCCGTCCTTTACATTGGTGAACTGCGGACCGTGGATGCGCACCTGATCAATGATCCGGGCAAGCTGCGTGCTCTGCGCGGCCATCGTTTCCACGCCGCGCCGGACTTCGTCGTTGAACTTGTCCATCTCCATCACGCCGGTGGCGACGGATGTCTGCATTTCAGAGACGACCTGCTGGATGTCCTGCGTGGCGATGGCCGTCTGATCGGCCAGCCGGCTGATCTCGCGGGCGACGACCGAAAAGCCCCTTCCGAATTCGCCGGCTTTTTCGGCCTCGATGGCGGCGTTTAACGACAGCAGATTGGTCTGGTCGGAAATCTTGTTGATGGTGGTGACGACATGGGAGATCCGGTTGGCCCGGTCGTTGATGACGGTCAGCTTTGAAGAGATGGAGGACGTGGCCTTGACCAGTTCCCGCATGGCCGTTTCCATCCGGGAAAGGTCGCTGCGGCCCTCCTGGGCCATGCCGATGGTTTCGTTGAGCGATTCATTGACCCCGTCCATGGTCTGGGCCAGTTCGTCGGCCGTGGCGGAGATTTCCCGGCTGGTGGCCGTTACTTCGGTGGTGGAAGCCGCCTGCTGCGCCACGGTCGCTTCGAGTTCGCGCGCCGAAGCGGCGATTTCCGTGGCGGACGTGGTGACCTGGATGCCCGAGCGGTGAACCTGGCCGATGAGGGAGTCGAGATTTCCCGTCATGGCCTGGAAGGCCTGGAGCAGTTTCCCGGTTTCGTCTCCGGCCTGAATGACCCGCGTTGACGCGGTTCCCGCCAGATCTTCGCGGGCCTGCTGAATATCGCCGGTAGCGATCTTCTGGGCAAGCGATGTCGTCAGTTCCAGAGGGGCCGTCAGCCGACGGGCCAGGACAGCGGCCAGCAGAACCGAAAGAAAGATGATCAGCGCCCCCGCCAGGAGCATTTTCAGAAAGATGGACTTGATCATGTGGTGCACGTGTCCGATGGGGCGGAAGAAGTCATCTTCATAGGTTCCGGCCACGATCACCCAGTCGAAGGGTTCAAAGTAAATGACGGACGATATCTTTTTTCTCGGCTCGGGCTCGCCGGGATTCTGCCAGATGTATTCATGGTAGAAGGATTCGCCTTTGGGCTGGGCCAGCGCCTTGGTGATCAGGGTCTGAATGATGAGGTTGCCGTGGACGTCTTTCTGATCCCAGATGTTTTCTCCGTCCCGCTTGCCGTCTTTGGAAATGATGTAGCGCCCCCGGTGCTCGTTCTTGCCGCCGACGACGCCCACATAGCCCAGCTTTCCCACCTTCATGCTCATGATCGCTTTTCGAAGCGAAGCGACGGCTTCCAGCTTTTCCCCCACGTACAGCATGCCGATGATTTTACCGCCGCGGTCCGTGACGGGCTCATAGGCGGTGAGGTACCACGTGTTGACCACATAGGCGAGACCCCGGTAGGACTGTCCTTTCAGGACCGCCGCCGTCACCGGGTTGGCGCTCCCGTCCGGCAGCGTGTTTGGAATATAGGTGCCGATGGCCCGGCGATGGTTCAGGTCTTCCACGTTGGTGGCCACCCTCAGCATGTCGCCGTTTTCGTTCATGCGCTGAAAAATGGTGCAGGTGATGCCGACCAGACGCTTCACGTCATCGACGATGGGCGTGGGCGTAGAAGTGCTGCGGTTCTGTCCCAGCCAGACGCCGCCCGCCGTCAGTTTGGGAAGCTCGATTTTCTGGGTTTCCCGGGTCAACTGGTTTACGGCATCCCATGCGATCTTTTCCCTGGCGGTTTCGATGCCCCCGTGCTGCTTCAGGATGCTTCTGGCTACATTCAGCCCGTTGTTGATTTTTCGCTGGATCAGGTCGTTGGAAGTTTCGCACAGTCCGTACACGTCCCTGGAGATCTGGGACATGTTGGCCATTGCAACGTCGCTAAGCTCTTTCGAGGCCAGGTCGGAAACGGAGGTTTTGAAAGATCCCATGAGAATCATCATGACGGCGACCGGCAGAACGGCGGCCATGACGGCAAGGCCGATGATCTTTCGCTTCAGAGAAAGTTTTATCATGGCGACGCATCCTTGATTGGTATTTTTGCGCGGCAAAGTATAGGGAACGCCGTGGGGTCTGTCAAGAAAATCTTGGAAAATTCAGGGGGAAGTCCGCCGACCTGTTGCCGGATGGCCGGGAAAGACATTCCCCGCGCATATTATGTATTGACAGGATGAAGGGATTGCAGTTATCCCCGTCATGTCCGGAAAAACGAAAAAAGGAATTGCGTTTTCAAACGCGGAGCGTGAAGGGGGCCGGTTTGTTCACACGGCGGATTTGCCGGATAGGGAAGCCGGCGGGAAATTCCATGAGCGGCGGTGCGGCGAAATGATGGACGAAGTGACGATTGACGAAATCCTGGGCGGACGCCTCAAAATCCGCCAGAGCAAAAGGGGCTACCGGTTTAACCTGGATTCTCTGATGCTGGCCGGTTTTGCCTCCATCAAACCCCGGTCCGTGAATCTGGACCTGGGCTGCGGCAACGGAATTCTCGCGCTGGTTCTGGCCGGAAGGCATCCCCTGACAAGATGGGTCGGCCTGGAGATTCAGGAGGGCCTGGCAAATCTTGCCCGCGCCAATGTGGAACAAAACGGCCTTGCGGGGCGAATCTCGATTGTCGCGGGCGACGCCAGGAATGCGGGGAAAATCTTTTCAAACCATTCGTTTGACCAGGTTGTTTTCAATCCTCCCTATCGGAAAATTTCCTCCGGCCGAATCAATCCGCTCTCCGAAAAAGCGATTGCCCGCCACGAGCTTCAGGGGGCGCTGGCGGATTTTCTGGCGGCGTCAAAGATTCTGCTGAAGCCGAAAGGACGGGTCTTCACGATTTATCCGGCGGCCCGGCTGGTGGAGCTGGTCAGCCTGTTTCGGGCCAGGGGCATCGAACCCAAGAGAATGAAGCTGGTTTTTTCCGACGCGTCATCCGATGCGGTCTTCGTGCTGGCGGAGGGGCGAAGCGGTTCCGGTGAAGAGCTGAAGATGGAGCCGCCGCTTTACATATATGAAGAGGGGAAAACCTACACGCCGGAGATGAAAAAGTTGTTCAGCGATCTTGCCGCTTTTCCCGAAGCCTGCGGCGGCTGATTTCCGCCTGCATGACCCTTTTTACAACGGCGGCCAGTTCGGGATCTTTGAGCGTTTCGGTGCATTCGGCGATGATTCTTTTGTCTCTCTCTTTCAGGGCAGTCCCGGGCGGGACGGCCAGCCGGCCCGCGTCCCCGCGGGGAGGGCTGTAACCCACGCCAAAGTGGATTTCCTGCACGACCGTTTTTCCGGCCAGATCATTGATTTTTTTCCGGATGTCTTCTTTCATGAAATGAAGCTGCTGCACCCAGACCGAGGAGGTCGTTTTCACGAAGAGGGTGCCCGCGCGCCATCCGTCGGGACGGGTTTGCCGGGCGATTTTCGCGCCGACCGCCTGCGGCCAGAGCTTGAAGACGGGATTGTCCGCCAGTTTGCCGGCCAGGCCTCTTCTCTTCAGGGCGGAAGAAAGAATGTCTCCCACCGGCTGCAATTGACCTTTAAAGCGTCTTCTCATGGCTTTGAACTCCCGCATTGCGCGGCGGGATCCGGTTTTTCCAGAACCACCCGCAATTTCCCGGCCAAATCGCTGATCGTGAAAGGCTTCTGAATGAAGCCGCTGCAGCCGCGTTCCATGATTTTGCCGGCCTGGCCGTTGAGGCTGTAGCCGCTGGAGAGCAGAACTTTGACGTCCGGATTGATCTCCCGCATGGCGTCGAAAACATCGCCGCCGTTCATGTCCGGCATGACCATGTCCAGAACGACCAGGTCAACTCGTTTTTGCTCCCGTCGGTAGAGGTCGATCGCGTCGGCGCCGTTGGGGACGGTGATCACGCGGTAGTTCAGCATTTTCAGCATTTCGCCGGCCACATCCAGGATCATGGCTTCATCGTCCACGACCAGGATTGTTTCTCCGCCCGAGGATGGTTCGGGGGCGGATTCCCCCGCTGAATGCCGGTCTTTTGCGGCATGTTTCTCGGAGGCCGGCAGGTAGATGCTGAAGGTTGAGCCGTGCTCTTTTTCGGAATAGACGTTGATGAAGCCGTTGTGATTTTTGATGATGCCGTAAACGGTGGCCAGGCCCAGCCCGGTGCCCCGGCCCATTTCTTTGGTGGTGAAAAAAGGCTCAAAAATCCTTTCCCGGGTTTTCTCATCCATTCCGACGCCGTTGTCGGTGACGGATACCCTGACAAAGCGGCCCCCTTTGCCGCTGTAGTCCTTGAAGTGATTTTCGTCCACGACCTGGTTCTTCGTTTCGAGATGCAGATCCCCGCCGGCGGGCATGGCCTGCGAGGCATTGATAAACAGATTCACCAGAACCTGTTCGATCTGCTCCGGATCGATTTCCGCGGGCCACAGAGGATCTTCGAGATGATGATGAATCTTGATTTCCTTTTTGGTTCGGCCGATGGTTTGGGACGTCTGACGGATCAGGTCATTGAGGTTCACGCTTTTGACTTCATGCTTGCCGCCGCGGGCAAAGCCGAGCAGCTGCTTGGTGAGCCCCGCGCCGCTGATGACCAGCTTTTCGATCGTGCGGATGTGTTCGCAATTGGGATCGCCGGGGCGAAGATTCAAAAGCGCAAGCGAGGTATGGCCCTGAATGCCCATGAGCAGATTGTTGAAATCATGCGCGATGCCTCCCGCCAGCGTGCCGATGGATTCCATTTTCTGCGCCTGCAGAAGCCTCACCTCCGCCTTTTTTTGCCTTGTAATGTCGCGCATGAAGTTCAGCGTCGCCGAAGCGTTTTCCCACCGCATCATGACGCTGTTGGCGGCCACCCAGATGGTCGATTCGTCCTTGCGAACCATCCGGAAATGATTGTTTGACGACAGTTCCGTTCCCTGAAGAACGGCCTGCTGCCTCTCGGCGATCATTTCGCGGTCCTCGGCGATCACCAGGTCGATGAAAGGCATCGCCTGAAGATCGGCCAGCGGATACCCCAGCATCTTTTCCGTGCGGCTGTTGGCAAAGCCGATTTTCCCGTTCGCGATGATGAAAATCGCCTCGCTGGAATATTCGATCAACTGGCGGTATTTTTCCTCGGATTTTCGCAGGGCTTCTTCCGCTTCCCTTCTCGGGGTGATGTCTTTGGAAACCACCGCCACGGCGATGATGGGTTCGGGGCTGGAGGAATCCCGCACCGGGCTGAAGGTGCGAAGAAAATACCGGCCGTCCCGCGCGCTCTGATGCTCGTCGAAAGCGGACTGGCCCGTTTGGTAAACGCTTTTGATTTTAAGCTCGAATTTGGCGTTCTGCTCGGGCGAGTGAATGTCCTTGTAGGAAAGGCCGGCGACATCGTTTTGCGGCATTTTCAGGCGCCTGGCATGGTTCTGGTTGATAAACAGGTAGCGGCAGTCGGCATCCACCAGGTACAGGGAATCGCTGGTGGAGTCCACCAGGTTGCGGTATTGATTTTCGACAGCCTGCTGTTCGTTCACTTTCCGGGACAGCAGGGCGACTTTCTGCTCCAGTTCCTCGTAGGTCGGTTTAGCGTTCATGAAGGTTCCCGCGCCTCTCACGTCATTAATTTTTTCAACTTTCCGGCGAAAATGTCATAGGTCCGCTCATCAAATAAAACATGGCGAATCAGCTTCAGCTCCGCGCTGCTGCGCGCAAACTCGAGGCAGGTTTGAAGCGCCAGGGAGGCGGCTTCGTGCACCGGGTATCCGTAAACCCCGCAGCTGATGGCCGGAAAGGAGATGTTGCCGACGCCTTTTTTGACGGCCAGCTTGAGGCTGTTTCGGTACGCCGAAGCCAGCAGGGCCGCCTCGCCTCGTCCTCCGCCGCGGTACACGGGGCCGACGGTATGGATGACATAGCGGGCTTTGAGATTGCCGCCGGTCGTGATGACGGCCTCGCCGACGGGACAGCCGCCGATTTTGCGGCATTCGGCCATGATGGCGGGTCCTCCGGCGCGGTGAATGGCCCCGTCAACGCCCGCGCCGCCCGAAAGTGTGCTGTTGGCGGCGTTGACGATGGCGTCGGTTTCTTCCTCGGTGATGTCTGCGCAAACGATTTCGATCACGGTTTGGTTCACTGTGATTTGCATGCTCATTCCTCCGCGGGGATGGGGGTTCCCTCTCCGTAAACCAGCATCCGGTAGGTTTTTTCGATACGGTCCCAGTTTTCTTCGCGGTCCATCGACCAGTATCGTCCGATCACGGACACGACCTGCCCGATTCCCAGCGAGCGGCATTTTTCCTCCACCTGCCGAATATAGCGCGCGCCGCTTTCGGCCTGCTCGCCGCGCCGCCCCAGCATGGAATGAAGATACAGCTCGGAGACGCCCTGCTCTGCAGCCATGTCCATCAGGGCAAACAGATGTTCGATGGACCCGTGCGAGCTGAAAAAAGACACGATGCCCATGAGGTGCAGCGCACGGCGGTTTTGCCGGGCCAGGTTCATGGCGCGCGTGAAAGCCGGGTTTCGGTGAAAATCCCTGCGGGCAATCGACTGATCGATCATCAGGCGGTCGGAATAGATCCGCCGGCCCGCGCCGATGTGCAGATGCCCCGCTTCGGAGTTGCCCACGGTCCCGGCGGGAAGCCCCACGGCCAAACCGGAGGCGGCCAGCCGCGCATGGGGGTAATCCCGAAGCAGCCGGTCCATCACCGGCGTTTCGGCGCAGGCGATCAGGTTGCCCTTTTGGCTGTCGCAAAGCCCCCAGCCGTCTAAAATAAGCAGAAGCAGACGGGAAGCGGGGGCGAGGGAAGGAGGCTTTTCCTGAATCAAAGACGATCCGGTCATGGAATCGGGGACGGGCAGGCCCAGCAAATCCAGAATCGTCGGCGCGATGTCGGTCAGTTCTCCTTCGGGTTTCAGGGCGGGTTTTTGTTCCGGGTGCAGAAGAATGAAGGGCACGGGGCTGTCCGTGTGTCCGGTATCCACGCCGCCGTCCGGATACAGCCATTTTTCCACGGTGCCGTGATCCGCGGTGACGATGACGGTCATGTTCCGGCGAAGCGCCTGCTCCACGAGCAATCCGGCGTGCCGGTCCACCGCCGAAACCGCCCGAAGGATCGCCGGTTCGTTTTCAATATGGCCGACGACGTCCACGTTCGGGAAGTTGACGACGATGAAACGGCAGGAGGGGTCCTGAATTTTGGCCCCTGCCGCGCGCGTGATTTCATCGATGGACATTTCGGGCGCTTCGTCGAACAGCCTGACGTCCTTGCGCGTCGGGACAACGATTCGTTCTTCTTTCGGCAGGGGATCGCTTTTCTTCCCGTTGAAGAAATAGCTGACATGCACGGCTTTTTCCGCTTCCGTTATTTTTGCCTGCGCGAGGCCGTGCGCTGCGATGATGTCGCTCAGAGTGTCGGAAAGGACGCCCTGGGGAGGAAATGCGACGTCGGCGTTCAGCCCTTTGGAATACTCGATCATGGTGGCGAAGTGCACGGGGAGCGCCGGGTGAACGGGGAATTCCCGGAAGTTTTCTTCCGTGAAGCTGCGGGTCAGTTCAATTTCGCGCTCTCCGCGAATATTGTAGAAAATGATGGAGTCACCCGGCTGGATTCTTCCCAGCGGGGCCTGCTTTTGATCGACCAGAACCAGCGGAAGGAGCGTTTCGTCTTCCTTTCCCTGCGCGTAGGCGCCAAGGACGGCCCGGGACATGGGAAATGTCTTTTCAGAGCTCATCGAAAATTCCGGCTAAACGTTGAATGATATCGGGCAGGCTATGTAACGAAATAATGTCGAACTGTAAAGGAAAAAAATATCCGTCCGGCGGGCCATGAGCGATTTGAACTTGAAAATTAAGCGCTTGAATGATAGAGGCCCTCAGAAATCGTTAAGAAGGCTCTATGGTTCAGGTACTGCTCAAAGGAAGAGAAAAACAGCAGGAAAATTTGTATGAAGAACTGTTGCGGGAGAGGGCGGCGGTTCTTGCCAGGGCGGGTTTTGCCGTCGAGGACGCGCTTGAGAAACTGGAGAAGCTTGACCGGCGCATCGGAGAAATGATGAACCGCTGCCAGTCGCTGCAAACCGGCTCGCCTGTCGGTGCGCATCCGCGGGAACAGCAGTCGGTTTTTGAAGAAATCGACGAAATCATTGATCAATTTAACGCAACCTGCCAAAAAGCCGAGCTTCAGTATTATTATTTGATCGTGACCCGTGAAGCCCTTGGGTTGCGCCGTCACGAAACGGTGCAGAAATTCTACCGGATTCCCTCTAAAAAGAAAAAGATGCGAGCGCTTTAATGGACAGGTATAAAAAACAGCGCATTCGAATGGTGGAAGCGCAGATTCGCGCCCGTGCCGTACGGGACGAAAGCGTTTTGAAGGTAATGGAGACGGTTCCGCGTCACCTTTTTGTGGACGAAGGGCTGATTAACCAGGCCTACAGCGACAATCCGCTGCCCATCGGGGAGCGGCAGACGATTTCTCAACCCTACATTGTCGCCCTGATGACGCAGGCCCTGGAGCTCAAAGGCATGGAGCGGGTTCTGGAAATCGGCACGGGATCCGGCTACCAGACGGCCATTCTGGCCAAACTGGCCGACCGGGTCTTTTCCATCGAGCGCGTGGCCGTGCTGGCCTCGCGGGCCCGCCGAATCCTGGACCAGCTGAATTGCTACAATGTCGCCATTCGCGTCGGCGACGGGTCCTACGGGTGGAAGGAGGAGGCGCCTTTCGACGCGATCATTACGACCGCCGCCGCCCCGCAGCTTCCCCGGCATCTGCTCGATCAGCTTGCTGTCGGGGGCAGAATGGTGGTGCCGGTTGGCGGCCGGGAGGCGCAGACGCTTTATAAAATTACCCGCTCGTCCGAAAATCCGTCCGAGCTGAAAAGGGAAGACCTGGGGGGCTGCCGCTTTGTCAGCCTGATCGGAGAGAGCGGATGGAAAGAATGAGCCGGCACATTCTCCCCCGCCGGCATTTTGCCGTTTTCAGACGCCGGTATTTTGGGGCGTACTTGATTTTGTCCATGCTGGTGCTTCTGATGCCCGCCGGGTGCGCGAATTCCCAGGTGCACAGGAGCCAGGCCAGCGGCGTTTATCACATCGTCAAAAAGGGGGAAACCCTGTACGGCATCGCCCGCGCTTATTCAGCCAGCCTGCAGGACGTGGCGGAAATCAATAACATCGAGGATGTCTCCAACATCCGCGAAGGGGCCGTCATTTTTATTCCCAACGCCGATCAGGTGATCGAAGACGTTTTGGTATCCTCGGGGAAAGCCGCCGCGGACGAGAAACCATCCGTCAGGAAACCGCCTCCCGTTTCCGCCGAAGTTTTGCCGCCGCCGGGAAAAATCCCCGCAAAACCGGCCAAACCATCCCGACCGGAGGTCCAATCCGTTCCGCCCGGACCGAAATCGGAAAAAACAAAAGCGCCCGTTGAGGAAAAACCGCAAATTTCGGAAGAAAAAGTGGTGATGGATAAAGGCCGGTTTGCGTGGCCCGCCAGGGGATCCGTGAAAACCCGCTTTGGAATTCAGCCGAACAAAACCTACCATAACTGGATCAAAATCGCCTGTCCGGCCGGGACAAGGGTGAAAGCGGCGGCCTTCGGGACCGTTATTTTCTCGGCCAATTTAAAGGATTTCGGCGAAACCGTGATTATCCGGCATGAGAAAGACTTCGCGACAGTCTATACGCACCTGAAAAAAAGATCCGTCCAGGCGGACCAGGATGTGGGGATTGGCCAGACCATTGGACTCGCCGGAAGAGCCGATGAAGCGGGGGAAACGTACTTCAATTTTGAAATCCGCCTCAAGGGCAAAGCCCGGAATCCCCTGTTCTATCTGCCTTGAATGACCGCCGTTTAGGCCTCTCCAAAACATTTCTGAAGTATTTCAGTAAATTGTATTAATCATTGACTAAATCAAGCAAAAGTGATAATGTTCAACGTTCTTAAGAAAGGCAGGGAAATGTCCAATGTTTAAAGTAGGTGATTTGGCCGTTTATCCGGCTCAGGGCGTTGGCGTCATTGAAGCTATTGAAAATAGAGAGGTTATGGGAAAGAAACAGCCCTTTTATGTGATGAAAATCATGGGCAACGGCATGAAGATCATGATTCCGACCAATTCCGCCAAGGCGGTTGGGCTCAGGGAAGTCATTCTGGAGAAAGAAATACCCAAGGTTTACGAGATCCTGCGCAACAAAGACGTTACCATAGACAAACAAACCTGGAACAAGCGATACCGGGAGTACCTGGAGAAGATCAAAACCGGGTCTGTTTTCGAAATTGCAAGTGTTTTAAGGGACTTGTTCATTTTAAAAAGCGACAAAAACCTTTCTTTCGGCGAGCGGAAGATGATGGATACCGCAAAAAATCTGCTCGTAAAGGAAATTTCCGTCGCCACGAACGCGCAGGAAGCCAAGGTTGAACGCGATTTGCAGATGATTTTCACGGTGCAGTAGCAAGCGGGTGCGTGGTCTGTCTCTTTTTCGCTCTTTGAAAACTGAAAATGGACAAACCCTATTTCCCTGAATCGTTTACGGCCCCTCCACGGTCAACAAGCAGTACGGAAGCATGATTCGCTCATTTCATTCCTGATTCATCATTATCCATTGAATTTATTTTGAAGGGAGGTGATACGATTGATCGTAAGAGCTTTACTGATTTTGATTTGTTCGGTTAGCGGTTATTTCATCGCCTACCACACGATGGCGGCAGCCGGCTCCTACGCTGTTTTTCAGGCAATTTTCGGCTTAATTATAGGCTTGGTCGTTGCGATGCTGGTTATTCGGATCGAACGAGATATCCGCAGACAGTCCGTAAGGACCATCGCAGGCGGCGTAGCCGGCATGATCACCGGCCTCCTGATCGCGCTGATCATCGGCTTTGGATTGAACATGATCATCCGAATTCCGCCCAATCAGCAGATTGTTCCATGGATTTACCTGCTTATGATCGGCATTCTGGGGTACCTGGGACTGGTGATCGGCTCGAAAAAGGCGGAGGAAATCAGCTTCCGCACTACGGATTCGAGGAAGCTGATGGATCACCGCCTGCTGGACACCAGCGTGATCATCGACGGAAGAATCGCGGACATCTGCGATACGGGTTTCGTTGACGGAGAGCTGATCGTTCCGCGTTTTGTCTTGAACGAGCTGCAGTTTATCGCGGATTCTTCGGATTCCATGAAGCGCTCCAGGGGCCGCCGCGGACTGGATGTTCTCAACCGGATGCAGAAAAGCACGGCCATCAATATTGAAATTGTCGAGCAGGATTTTCCCAAAATTAAAGGCGTGGACGGGAAACTGGTGGCCCTGGCTCAGAAATTGAACGCCAAACTGCTGACCAACGACTACAACCTGAACAAGGTTGCCGAACTGCAGGGCGTGCGCGTCCTCAACGTCAACGAACTGGCCAACGCCATGAAGCCGGTGGTCCTGCCCGGAGAGCAGATGACGGTGAAAATTATCCGGGAAGGCAAGGAACAGGGCCAGGGCGTCGGCTATCTGGACGACGGGACCATGATTATCGTGGACAGCGCGCAGAAAATGATCAACATGACCGTCGATGTCATCGTGACCAGCGTGCTGCAGACGACGGCCGGCCGAATGATCTTCACGGAGCTGAAGGAAGCCGCCGACAGGAAAAGCGGCAATGCATAGGCATCTTTAAGCGCAGGTTTTTTGGCCGGGAAGAAAGATATCCTGAACAGGCCCGGAAAATGGTTTTCCGGGCCTGTTTTTGCAAGAGATTCGCTATGAAAACCGTGGCCATTATTCCCGCCGGCGGCTCAGGCAGAAGGGCCGGCGCATCAATCGCCAAGCAGTACCTCCTGCTCCACGGGGTGCCCCTGCTGGCGCGCACGCTTCGCGTGTTTCAGAACGCGGAGGCAATTTCCGCCATCGTGCTGGTCGTGCCGACGCCGGATGTCGAATCCGTCCGGGAGCGGATCGTGGAGAAGTACAGCCTCACCAAAGTGGCCGCCGTTGTCGCCGGAGGCGGGGAGCGTCAGGATTCCGTCGCCAGCGGCCTGCGGGCCGTTCCGCCGGACTGCGACATCGTCATGGTTCACGACGCCGTAAGGCCGTTTGTCACGGGGGAAATGATCGACCGGGTTGCGGCCGCGGCAGCCTGTTGCGGCGCCGCTTCGCTGGGCGTCCCGGCGAAAGATACGATCAAGGAAACGACCGATGACGGCATCGTCACGAGAACGTTTCCCCGGAGCCGTTTGTGGCAGACGCAGACGCCCCAGGCGTTTGCCTGCGACCTGTTGCGCCGCGCGCATGCGTCGGCAAAAGAGGATCACTATTACGGAACGGATGATGCGTCACTGGTGGAAAGAATCGGCGCCAAAGTCCAAATGATCGCGGGATCCGGTGAAAATATGAAAATTACAACGCCCGAAGATATGAAGATGGCGGAGTCCCTGCTCTGCGCCGGAAGAGGAGAGCGGATCCGCCGCCCAAGCGGATTGGGTTACGACAGCCATCGGTTCGCGAAAGACCGGAAACTAGTCCTGGGCGGCGTGGACATTCCCTTTGACCGGGGGCTTGCGGGGCACTCCGATGCCGACGCGCTTCTGCATGCCGTCTGTGACGCGCTTCTGGGCATGGCCGGTGAAGGAGACATCGGCCGGCATTTTCCGGATCACGATCCCGCTTATAAAAATATTTCCAGCCTCATCCTTTTGGAACGGGTCGGAAAGATGGTCGAGTCCAGAGGTGTGAGCATTGAGAACATTGACGCGACTCTCGTGCTGGAGAAGCCCAGGCTGGCGCCCTACGCGCAGGCCATGGCGGCCAACATCGCCCGTGTACTGAAGATTCCGGAAACGGCCGTGAACATCAAAGCCAAGACCAACGAGGGAATGGGCTTTACGGGCCGCGGAGAGGGAGTGGCCGTGTGGGCGGTGGCCTCAGGCGCGGAAAGGATCGCGGATGGAGAATAAGGCCAGAGTCCGTTTTGCTCCGTCTCCCACCGGAGAGCTGCATGTGGGCAATGCGCGCACCGCTTTGTTCAACTGGATGTTCGCCCGGCACGAAGGCGGCCGCTTCATTCTTCGGATTGAAGACACGGATGAATCCCGCAGCGATTCGGCCTACCAGACCAGTCTGCTGGAGGACTTGAAATGGCTGGGCCTCACCTGGGACGAAGGCCCGGACATCGGCGGCGGCTATGGCCCTTACCGTCAGAGTGAGCGGCTGGACCTCTACGAGGCACACCTTAAAAAACTGGTGGACGCGGACCTGGCGTACCCCTGCTACTGCACGGAAGAAGAGCTGGAAGAGGAGCGCCAGACGCTGATTCTCGCCAAGCGCATGCCGCGCTACCTGGGGAAATGCCGCAATCTCAGCGCAGGCGAACGCGAAGCGCTGGCCGCGTCCGGCCGGAAGCCTTCCTGCCGTTTCAAGGTTCCCCGGACAACGATCGAATTTAATGACCTGATCCGCGGGCCGATCCGGTTTGAAGGCGAAGCCATGGGCGATTTTATCATCGTGCGGTCCAACGGAATGCCCGCCTACAACTTTGCCGTAGTCATCGACGACCACCGGATGGCGGTCACGCATGTCATCCGCGGCGAAGACCATTTGTCCAATACGGCCCTGCAGATCATGCTGTATCGGGCCTTAGGATTTGAGCCGCCGGCTTTTGCCCACCATTGTCTGATTCTGGGCAAGGACCACGCCAAACTCAGCAAGCGCCACGGTTCCGTATCCGTGGGCGAATTCCGCAGACAGGGATTTCTGCCCGAAGCGCTGATTAATTATCTCGGGCTTCTGGGAAGTTCCTTTGCCGGAGGAAGGGAAATCCTTTCGCGCGACGAAATGATCGATGCGTTTTCTCTCTCTCGGGCGTCCAGAAGCGGCGCGGTCTTTGATGAAGACAAACTCCGGTGGCTCAACGCCGCCTACATCCGCAAAACCTCAACGGAAGATCTGCTCAGGAAGCTTGAGCCTTTTTTGCGCGCCGCGGGCTTTCGGCCGGAAACGCTTGACGCCGCCTGGCTTAAAAACGTTCTGGAAACCGTGAAAGGTGAATTGACGACGCTCGCGGAGATCGGCGCTCACATCGATCTGTTTTTCGATGAACGCTATTCCCTGTCTGATGAAGCTCGAAGGCTGCTGGCGGCGCCGGGCGCCCGCGAGGTGGTCGGGGCTTTCGGCGATTATCTGGAGCGGGCCGAAGACAATGCCGGGGATATTTACGCCGCGGCGATCCGGCACGCAAAGGAAAAATCCGGCGCAAAAGGAAGGGATTTGTTCATGCCCGTCCGGGCGGCGCTGACCGGAAAATTGAAAGGTCCGGAACTCGACCGGGTTTTTGCCGTTCTGGGCGTGGATTCCGCCCGCGGCAGATTTCAGCAGGTGAAAAAAACATTGGGCATCTGAAAGGGCGGCGTTCGCATTCGCTGGTTTGCCTTTTATTGTTTTCTTCGGGTTGCCGGATCATCCCCGAACCCGCCTCAAAGAAAGCCGATCACCCGCTGAAACAGTTCGTCTGCCTCCTGAGCTGATGAACCACGGCAAATCATAACCAATGCTGATGACGATTTCGGGGCGGATTTACCGGAGCGTGGAAGAAGGGCATGGATAGCGGGAAGCGGAATTTTGATCAGGATGCGGCGCGGTGGGATTTGAATCCCGCAAGGGTAAAACTGGCCTCGGAGATCGGCAGCGCTATTCTTCGGGAAATTTCTCTGTTGCCTGATAGCGATGTCCTTGATTTCGGCTGCGGAACGGGCCTCCTCACGCTGATGCTTCAGCCGCATGTCCGCTCCATCACCGGCGTGGACAGCTCACAAGGCATGCTGGACATTTTAAACCGGAAAATATCCGAAAGGAATCTCACCAATGTCATCACCCGTTATGCGGATTTGGATCAGGGGGATGTCCTTTCCGGGGCATTTCATCTGGCGGTCAGCAGCATGACCCTTCACCACATCCGGGATGTGGCGCCGCTTTTAAAACGCTTCTGCCATCTTCTGCATCCTTCCGGCCTCTTGTGCATCGCGGATCTGGACGAAGACGGCGGGCGGTTTCACACCTCCAGCGAAGGCGTCTTCCATTTCGGCTTTGACCGACAAAAGCTTGCCCGGCAGTTCGAAGAGGCTGGATTTCAAAACGTCCGCGCCGTCCAGGCGGCTTCGGTTGAGAAGCCGGTTGCGGGCACAATGCAGCGCTTCACCGTTTTTTTGATGATCGGAAGGAAATAGGCGCCGCGGGCGTTTGCCGGTTGCCGGTCAGGAGAAACGGCAGGGCCGTCATTTCCGTAAGCGCAGACGGCGAAGGATGGCTCAGGCAACGCCCCCGCCCAATTCCTGTTGGCGTTTTGGAAAAAAATGTGTTCAGATGTCAAGCCGAATCAAGGAGAAAAGCATTTTGAAAAAGAGCAAGACCAGCTTCTTCTGTCAGCACTGCGGATACATGTCGCCCAAGTGGCTGGGAAAGTGTCCGTCCTGCAGCGGCTGGAACTGTTTTGCCGAGGAGCTGGTGACGGAACCGGATTCGGTCAGCCGCGCCGATCGGGTGTTCGGGGGCAAGCCCATGCCCATTTTCGATATTCCCGCCGTTGAGGGAGAGCGAACGTCCACCGGCATTGTTGAAGTTGACCGGGTGCTGGGCGGCGGCATCGTCAGCGGTTCGGCCATCCTCATCGGCGGCGAGCCGGGCATCGGCAAATCGACGCTGATGCTGCAGGTAATGAAGAATCTGGCGATGGGCGGGCGGAAAGTGCTGTACGTTTCCGGCGAGGAGTCCGCCTCCCAGATCAAGCTGCGAGCCGACCGGATCGGCGCGCAGGCGAAGGATCTCCTGGTGCTGGTGGAAGTGTCCCTGGAGAAAATCCTGGAGCAGATTCGAAAAACCGAACCGGCCATGGTGGTGATCGATTCCGTTCAGACGGTTTATTCCAGCGACCTGATGTCCGCGCCGGGAAGCGTCGGGCAGGTGCGTGAAGCGTCGTCGCGCCTGATTCTGGCCGCCAAGAAAAGCTCCATTCCGGTGTTTCTGGTCGGCCATGTGACAAAAGACGGCTCGATTGCCGGGCCGAAAGTGCTGGAGCACATGGTGGATACGGTTTTGTATTTTGAGGGCGATTCCGGGCACGCCTACCGGATTGTCCGAAGCATGAAAAACCGGTTCGGACCCGCCAATGAAATCGGCGTTTTTGAAATGCGCGACCGCGGACTTCAGGAAGTGCCCAACCCCTCTGCCTTTTTCCTGGCCGAACGGCCGGAAAACGCTCCCGGCTCGGTGGTGCTGGCGAGCCTCGAAGGCACCCGTCCGATTCTTGTGGAGATCCAGGCGCTGGTGAGCCAGTCCAATTTGGGCATGCCCAGGCGAACGGCCATCGGGGTGGATCACAACAGGGTGTCGCTGCTGGTGGCCGTGCTGGATAAAATCTGCGGCCTGCATCTGGGCGGATCGGATATTTTCCTGAATGTCGCGGGAGGCGTCCGTGTGGAAGAGCCGGCCGTGGATCTGGCCGTCGTCTCGGCCATGGCGTCCAGTTTTCTGGACCGGCCGGTGGACGCCCGGACGGTGATTCTGGGGGAAGTCGGCCTCACGGGCGAGGTGCGGGCCGTCTCGCAGATTGAAACGCGGGTGAAGGAAGCGGCCCGTCTGGGTTTTAACCGGTGCATCGTGCCCAAAACCAATATTGCCTCCCTTGGCAAAGCGGCAAAAATGGAAATCCAAACCATCACTTCCCTGAAGGAACTGCTGGATATACTCTTCTGAGGACATCGTAAGAATTTCCCCAAAAATAGTGTCCCAATGCCTTGACAGGGGTTAAATCGTGCATAAAATAGCGCCGCTAATTCGATAGTTTGCAATTTAATATTTACAAGGAAGAAAGGAGAAGAAACCGTATGAAAATCAGACCCTTACAGGATCGGATCATTGTAAAACGATTGGAAGAGGAAACCAAAACCAAAGGCGGCATCATCATTCCCGACACGGCCAAGGAAAAACCCATTGAAGGCAAAATAATTGCGGTCGGCAAAGGCAAAGTGGCGGATGACGGCAAACTGATCAAACCCGAAGTCAGGGTGGGCGACAAAGTTCTTTTCAGCAAATACGGCGGAACCGAAGTGAAAATCGACGGCGAAGAATACCTGATCATGAGAGAAGACGACATTCTGGGCATTATTGAAAAATAAGAAAATATAAGGAGGAATCTGTACAATGGGAGCAAAAATACTTCTTTACGATGAAGAAGCAAGAAAATCGGTCTTAAAGGGCGTCAACACCCTGGCCGATGCCGTGAAAGTAACCCTCGGTCCCAAAGGCCGCAATGTGATTATTGACAAGAGCTTTGGTTCACCCACCGTCACGAAAGACGGCGTCACCGTCGCCAAAGAAATCGAACTGGAAGACAAATTTGAAAACATGGGCGCGCAGATGGTCAAGGAAGTCGCGAGCAAGACGAGCGACGTCGCCGGCGACGGCACCACCACCGCCACGCTTTTGGCTCAGGCCATCTACCGCGAAGGCGTCAAGGCCGTCGCGGCAGGTTCCAATCCCATGGATGTCAAACGCGGCATCGACAAGGCCGTCGAAGTCGTCGTTAAAGAGCTCGGCAAGATGAGCAAACCCACCAAAGATCAGAAAGAAATCGCCCAGGTCGGCACCATTTCCGCCAACAACGATGAAACCATCGGCAGCATCATCGCCGGCGCGATGGACAAAGTCGGCAAGGAAGGCGTCATCACCGTGGAAGAAGCCAAAGGGCTCGAAACCGAACTGGAGATCGTGGAAGGCATGCAGTTCGACCGCGGCTACCTGTCCCCTTATTTCGTTACGAATCCCGACAAGATGATCGTTGCGCTGGAAGACGCGCTCATCCTGATCTATGAAAAGAAAATCAGCGGCATGAAAGACCTGCTGCCGATCCTCGAGCAGATCGCCAAAATGGGCCGCCCGCTCCTCATCATCGCCGAAGACATCGAAGGCGAAGCGCTGGCCACTCTGGTCGTCAACAAGATCCGCGGCACGCTGCATGTGGCGGCCGTGAAAGCCCCGGGTTTCGGCGACCGCCGCAAGGCCATGCTGGAAGACATCGCCATCCTCACCGGCGGCAAGATGATCTCCGAAGACATGGGCTACAAGCTCGAGAACGTGAAACTCGAAGACCTTGGCCGCGCCAAGAAGATCACCATCGATAAGGACAACACCACCATTATCGACGGAGCCGGAAAGCGCGCCGATCTCGAAGGCCGCGTGAAGCAGATTCGCGCCCAGATCGAAGAAACCACTTCCGATTACGATCGTGAAAAACTTCAGGAACGGCTGGCCAAACTGGTCGGCGGCGTTGCCGTGATCAAAGTCGGCGCGGCCACCGAGACCGAAATGAAGGAAAAGAAAGCCCGCGTGGAAGATGCGCTCCATGCCACGAGAGCAGCCGTGGAAGAAGGCATCGTGGCCGGCGGCGGCGTCGCTTACCTGCGCACCCTGCCCGCTTTGGCCAAGATCGACCTGAAAGGCGACGAACAGATCGGTGTCAACATCGTGAAGAAAGCCATCGAAGAGCCGATCAAAATGATCGCCTGCAATGCGGGTTTCGAAGGCAGCATCGTCGTGGAAAAGGTGAAAGATAAGAAAGGGTCCTTCGGTTTCAACGCCCGGACGGATGAGTATGAAGACATGATCGCCGCCGGCGTCATCGATCCGACCAAGGTGACCCGGTTTGCCCTGCAGAACGCGGCATCGGTTGCGGCCCTGCTTCTGACCACCCAGTGCATGATCGCCGACAAGCCCGAAGAGAAGGGCGCGGGCGGCGGAATGCCCGGTATGCCTCCCGGAGGCGGTTATCCCGGAATGGGAATGTAAAAAAGGCTATCGGCTATAGGCGATAGGTCATAGGGTAAAAAGTAAAGCCCCTTGTCCGTCCGGACAAGGGGCTTTTTATTTTGTTTATTTTGATTGAAGCAGTTTCTCTCGGATTTGGGCTGACAGGGAATACCAGCGCTGAACGCTGTTTTCCAGACGGTAGTAATGCAGAATGTAGGCGGCCGAAAGAATCAGAAGAAGCGCGGTGAGCAGGATGTACGGCGCCGTGAAATGAATGAGCGTCCATCCGAAGGCCAGAAGAAAGAAAAGACAGACAAACATCATCGTGATCAGATGGGCCAGGCGTTCCTGCTGCACCCAGGAAATCTGCTTGTCGTGATAGGCCAGCAGTTCGGCAAGCGTTTCTTTTTCCGAATGGCCTGCCAGCACATCCCTGACGTAGGCTTCATGCCGCAAGATATAGTCGATCATTCCGATTCTCCCTTTTTTGCGTCCGGCGCTTTTGCGAAGGCCGATCCGGTTTCACGGGTTTGTTCTTCCCGCGCCGCCGCATATTGGCCTTCGCGGGCGGCGGGGTCCTGGCGGTAGTAATTTTTCAAAACCCGGTACAGCTCCGGCGCTGCCCTCCTCATGCGCAGCGGCTGGTCGAAAAAATGTTCCGTGGAGACGGCGAAAAATTCCACCTCGTCTTTTGCGCCATAGTCGTCCAAAAACGTTCTTTTTCCTCTTTCCACGTCTTTGAGGAGTTTTTGATACTCACGCGAACAGGTTTTGACCCAGTCGCGGTACTCCGCTCTGTCCCTTAAACGGGGAGTGCCGTCCGCAACGCCGTCCTGCATATCCAGTTTATGGGCGAATTCATGATAAACCACGTTGTAGCCGCTCCCGGCATAACGGATGCTTTCGGCAACCGCGTCCCAGACCAGGATGACCGGACCCTGTTCGAAAGCCTGCCCGCTGATGGGGCCCGGGGTTTCCAGCGGCGCGAGCGCGGTTTCAAAAAAACCGATCTTTGGTTCGGGCAGGACCCGTTCGGAAGGATAGACCAGGATGGATTCAACATTTTCGTAGCCCTGGCGGGGAAGGTTCAGGATCAGAAGACAGGCCATGGCGGAAATGGTGACGCGAATTTCATCCGTGAGTTCAAGGCCGCCGCACCCTTCCCAGTTTTTTTCAGCCATGAACACGGCGATCCGTTCGCAAAGACGCTTTTGTTCGTCTTCATTGAGCATTCGGTAATGCGCCATCCTCTTTTGAATGATGTTTTCCCATTCGAAGGGAAAAGGCGCCTCCAGGATCTTTTTCCGCCGTTTTTTCGTCAGCCAGCCAAACATCGCGGTCCCCCGTTCAACGGTTGTCTTTGTACCATAAAAACAGGGATATGAAAAACAGCGGTTTATCGTTGAACCAAACGCCGGGCGGCGCTATAGTGGGGCGGGGGCAGGGAAGGTTATGTACAATCTGCTGGCCGATGCGGTCATCATTGTTCATTTTTTGTTTATCCTTTTCGTCGCGGCGGGCGGCCTGCTTATTCTTCGCCGGCCGCGAATGGCCTGGCTGCATCTTCCCGCCGCCTGCTGGGGGGCTTTCATCGAATTTGCCGGATGGATTTGTCCGCTGACCCCTCTGGAGAATCATCTGCGACGGCTGGGCGGTGAAGCGCCCTACACGGGAGACTTTGTCGTTTACTATCTGGTCCCGGTGATTTATCCGGCGGGACTCACGCCCCTTACTCAGTACATTCTCGGCGGACTGGTTGTCGCGGTCAACCTGGTGATCTACGGCTATGTTTTATACAGGCGTTTCTTGCGCAGGGCGCAGGCGTCCGATCAGTGACGGGCATGAAGTTGCAAAGGTGAAAGAGGTTGATAAGGCGGGCACTGTCTGATATCCCAAACCCATGCAAACTCCGTTTCGAATCCATGATTTGATTCTGATCGTCGTCGTGGTCCTGACCATGGCTGTCGCGGTTATTTTCCCCGATTTCGGCTCCCGTTTCCAGGCGTTTCCCGTTTACTGTCTGATGGTGAATTTTTTTCTAAGCTATCTGTCGATTGATCCGGCGGATGTCTGGAAAGCGTTCAGGGACCACATCCGGGAAATCCTGGGTTTTACGGTGCTGAAGCTCGCGCTTCTGCCGGTGGTCCTTTACGGCGTGTTTTATCTGGTCGCTCCGGATTACGCGCTTGCCGCCCTGCTTTTGACGGGCGTTTCCACCGGCGTGGTTTCGCCGATGATTTCCAACATGGTCAAGGGCAACTCGTCGCTGGTTCTGCTGGTCGTGGTCATTACCTCCGCTCTCGCGCCGTTTACGCTGCCGGCGCTCGTCAAGATCGTGATCGCGAAGGAAGCGGCCATTTCCTTCTGGGCCATGCTCCGGCTGCTTGCGACCGTCATTTTCGTTCCGATTGCCCTGGTCGAAATCATCCGCTGCCTCACGCCCCGGCTCATCGCGCCGATTCTGAAGATTCAGTTTCCAGTCTCACTGTTGATGTTTGCCCTGATCAACCTCGGCGTTTTTTACCGCTATGCGCCTTTTTTTCAGGAGAAGCCGTCCGTGATTATCATGGCGACCGTCGTCGTGTTTGTCCTGGCGGCGATTTACTGCGCCGTTGGAATATTTTTCTTCCGGAAGGGGCCCCTGCATAATCATCTGGCCGGCGCCGTGATGCTGGGAAACATCAACAACGTGCTCGTGATCGTCTTCTCCTCCCAGTTTTTTGGTCCCGTCGAACCGCTGGTTGCCGCCATGTACATGATTCCTTTTTTCGTCATCGTCATTCCGCTGCGCTACTACCGGTACCGCAAAATCAGGCATCGGTCATAAGCGGTGTGTATTTTTTATGCGTCAGGGCTGAAGGGTGTTCCCCCTTCTTTTCCATTGAAACCAGGGAATAATTCCAGTATATTTTCTTCACCGCAATACTTGTTCAACCTGGAGGGAGTCACATGAACAATTTTACGTTTTACAACCCGACGAAAATTCTGTTTGGCGAGGGCAGGATCAAGGATATTGCCGAAGAAATTCCAATGGATGCAAAGATCCTGATGACCTACGGAGGCGGCAGCATCAAGCGCAACGGCGTATATGATGAGGTCAGGGCGGCGCTTCAGGGCCGAGCGATGGAAGAATTCGAAGGCATTGAGCCCAATCCGACCTATGAGACGCTGATGCGGTGCGTGGAGATGGCGCGAAAAAACAAAATTGATTTTCTGCTGGCCGTAGGCGGCGGTTCCGTGATCGACGGCACAAAATTTATCGCGGCCGCCGTTCCCTATGAAGGCGATCCCTGGGAGATTGTCGCAACCTACGGCAAGAAGGCAAAGGGGGCCATGCCCTTCGGAACGGTTTTGACGATTCCGGCGACCGGATCCGAGATGAACAACGGAGCGGTCATAACGAATCGCGCCTTAAACGCCAAGCTTCCTTTCATGCATCCGTCGCTGTTTCCAAAATTTTCCGTGCTGGACCCCGCAAAGACCTTCACGCTTCCGCCGGAGCAGATCGGCAACGGCGTGGTGGATACATTTGTCCATGTGACCGAGCAGTATCTTACGTTTCCCGTCAACGGAAAGCTGCAGGATCGTTTCGCGGAAGGCCTGCTGCTCACCCTGATCGAGGAAGGGCCGCGGGCCTTGGCCGAACCGGAGAATTATGACGTGCGCGCCAACCTGATGTGGTGCGCCACGCTCGGCCTGAACGGACTGATCAGTGTCGGGGTTCCGCAGGACTGGGCGACGCATATGATCGGCCATGAACTGACAGCGCTGCGCGGCCTGGATCACGGCAAATCCCTGGCGGTGGTGCTGCCGGTGCTGCTGAAGATCCGCGCGGGGGAGAAGAAGGAAAAGCTTCTGCAATACGCCGAACGCGTGTGGGGGATCGCGGCCGGGGATGAGGCTGCGCGCATCGACGCCGCCATTGAAAAAACGCGCGATTTCTTTGAAAGCATGAAGGTGCCGACGCGTCTTTGCGCGTACAACATCGGCGCGGATGTCATTCCGGAAGTCGTTGAGAATTTGAAAGCGCACGGCATGGTCAAACTGGGTGAGACCAGGGATATCACGCCGGAGCTGGTGGAATCGATGATGAAGGATTGCCTGTAGTCGGGATCGGGTCGTTTGCTTTCATGAAAACAGCATAAAGAGGATCAGGATATGCAATTTACTTTTGCCCACAACAATTTCAACGTGCTGAATCTGGAAAAAAGTCTGGCTTTTTATCGTGAGGCGCTCGGGTTGAAGGAAGCGCGGCGTTATGAACCGCCGGACGGCAGTTTTGTTCTGGTGTATCTCGGCGACGGCCAAACAGCGCATCAACTGGAGCTGACCTGGATGAGAGAGCGAACGGATCCATACAGTTTGGGGGACAATGAGTTTCATCTGGCTTTCCGGGTGGATGATTTTGCCGCGGCGCACGCGCTGCATGAAAAAATGGGTTGCATCTGTTTTGAAAACAAAAAGATGGGGATATACTTCATCAACGATCCGGACGATTATTGGCTTGAAATCGTTCCTGCAAAACGATAGGTTCTAACCGTGGGTCAAGCCGCCCTTTTCGGTGACCGGAGGGGCGACATCGCTTGAGAAAGGAGACAGTACAATGAAAAAGTTTTTCTTCGGGATGATTTTCCTGGCGCTGGTCGTGTTGACGCCGATTTCGGCCATGGCGGACGTGGATGTCAAAATAGGGATCAATATCCCCCTTCCGCCGCCGATCATTTTTCCGGCGCCGCCGGAGGTGGTCGTGATTCCGGAAACCTATGTTTACGCGGTTCCCGACGTCGATGCGGATATCTTCTTTTACGGCGGCTGGTGGTGGCGGCCGTGGGAGGGGCGCTGGTATCGATCCCGTTACTATGACAGTGGCTGGAACTACTACGACAGAGTGCCCTCGTTTTACCGGGGGGTGCCGCCGGGGTGGAAAAACGATTATCGGGACCGCCGTTGGAAAGGCCGTGAGTGGGATCAGCGCCGTATTCCCTCCGGCGACGCGCAGAAAAACTGGCGAAGCTGGAAGCGCAACAAGCACTGGGAAAAGGAAAACCACTGGGGTGTGAGGGAGATGGACCGTCGTCCTCCCGGACAGCAGAAAAAGTACCAGGACCGCTATGACGGGCCGCCAAGAGGAGGTGGTCCCGGCAACGGCCCCAAGGGCGGACCGGGAAAAGGCCGTCCGGACAAAGGCAATAAACGATAAGTGTCTTATTCGGCTGCCGGCCGGGCCGCCTGCGCAAACCACGGGCTGTCGGGTCGGCTTGCCGCTTGTTTTCCGGATCGGTTTTTTTCTGCCGATCGATTTTTTTCCGATCCGGCAAAGGGCGCCCCGGGAGTTGTCCGCAATGTAAAAATCGATTGATTTTTATGGGATTGTCCTTTAGAGTCTGCCGCGTAAATGGGTTTGCGATCCGCTGACCGTAGTTTTCAGGATGCCGGCGATACCCTCTTCAGTCCTCAAATCACTGCGCCGTGTTGTGTTCAGGAACGGAAGGAACAACAAATCAATTCAGGGAGTGAGCAATTGAACATCGATAAGACTATTTTGAGCGAAGAAAATCTGCGGAAGATTAAAGCCCTCAACAACCCCCATGTGGAAAGAATCGTTGAGGAGTATGCGGCGTTATGCAAGCCGGCGAAAGTATCCGTGATCACGGACAGTTTCGCGGATATCGGCTACATCCGCCAGATGGCCCTGGATCTGGGCGAAGAAAAAAAGCTGGCCATGCCCGGCCACACGATTCATTTCGACAGTTTTTACGACCAGGGGCGCGACAAGAAAAACACCTGCCTGCTGGTGACGCAGGATATGAAAGTGTCCAAGATCATCGACGTGAAAGACCGGGAGGAAGGCCTCACGGAAATCCGCGGAATCATGGACGGCATCATGAAGGGCAAGGAATGTTTTGTCCGGTTCTTCTGCCTGGGACCGCTCCATTCCCGTTTTTCCATCGCCGCCCTGCAGATCACCGATTCCGCTTATGTTTCCCACAGCGAAGATTTGCTCTATCGGGTCGGCTACGAGCATTTCAAGACCCTGAACGGGTCGGATGATTTTTTCTACCTGGTCCATTCCGCGGGCGAACTCGATGAGCGGGGCAACACCAAAAACATCAAGGACCGCAGGATTTACATCGACGTGATCGGGAAAAAAGTGCTGACCGTCAACAATCAGTATGCGGGCAACAGCGTCGGGTTGAAGAAACTGGCGCTTCGTCTGGCGATCTACAAGGCCAACAAAGAGGACTGGCTCACCGAACATATGTTCATCATGGGCGTGAAGCCGGAAGGCAGGAAGCGCGTGACCTACTTTACCGGCGCGTTTCCCAGCGCCTGCGGCAAAACCTCGACGGCCATGGTGCCGGGCCAGCAGATTGTCGGCGACGACATCGCCTACATCCGCCACGGCGAGGACGGCCGGGCGTATGCGGTCAATATCGAACAGGGCATCTTCGGCATTATCGAAGACGTCAATCCCATCGACGACCCGGTGATTTACGAAGCGCTGACGACGCCGCGCGAGCTTATCTTCTCCAACGTCCTGGTGAAAGACGACAAACCCTACTGGCTGGGCATGGGCCGGATTCTTCCGGAGGAGGGCCATAATTTTTCCGGCGAGTGGAAAAAAGGCAAGAAGGATGAAAAGGGCAACGAGATTCTGCTGGCCCACAAGAACGCCCGCTACACGATCCGCCTCAACGAACTGAAAAACGTGGACCCCAAACTCTACGATCCGGAAGGCGTTCCCGTGAGCGGCATCATTTACGGCGGGCGCGATTCCGACACGTCCGTGCCCGTGTACCAGAGCTTTGACTGGGCCCACGGCATGTTTATCGGCGCGTCGCTGGAGTCGGAGACGACCGCCGCGACGATCGGCGCGGTGGGCGTCCGGGAGCTTTCTCCCATGGCCAACCTGGATTTCCTGGTGGTTCCGCTGGGGACGTATCTTTCCAACCATCTGAAGTTCGGCAACCGCCTGATCGTCAAGCCGCTGGTTTTTGCCACCAACTACTTTCTGAAGGAAGACGGCAAATTCCTGAATGAGAAAGTGGACAAGAAAGTCTGGCTCATGTGGATGGAAGGCCGGGTGCACGGCGAATACAAGGCGATCGAAACGCCGATCGGCTATATTCCGCATTACGAAGACCTTGCCAAGCTGTTTGTTCAGATTTTCGGCAAAAAGTTTTCGCGGGAAATGTACGACAAGCTGTTTGCCGTTCGGGTGGAAAAGTTTCTGGAGAAGCTGGTCCGCGTGGAAAAGGCCTACCGGGACGAGGAAAACATTCCCGATGAATTCCACGCCATCCTCGACATGCTGCGCAACCGTCTGACCGCCGCCAAAGCGAAAGCCGGACAGTCCGTCATCACGCCCGGCGAATTCGAATAAACGGAAGCCGGTAAAACAAAAAAGCCCCGTCCTTTCCGGTGGGGCTTTTTTTGTGTTTTGCATCTCATGACAGCTGTTGCACGGTAAACCTGAAATCTCTGAATCTTTTCCCTTCCGTCTGCAGCTTTCAGCCTTTACCCTTCAGCCTTCAGTCTTCAGCCTATTTAAGCATCTGCGGAAGGAAGGTTGCGATTTTCGGAAAGACCATCAGCAAGACCGCCAGCGCGATCATCGCGTAGAGCATGTGCAGCGTGCCTTTAAAGATGACATGCAAAGGCACATCGCGGGCCACGCCCGCCACCACGTAGGCATTGATGCCGACGGGCGGCGTGATGACGCCCATCCCCGAAACGACGACGATGATCACGCCGAACCAGATCGGGTCAAAACCCAGCGTGAGTACGACCGGATAAAAAATGGGAATCGTCAGCATGATCATGGCCAGCGAATCCATCAGACAGCCCAGAAGCAGGTAGATGACGATGATGATGCCCATGATCACCATGGGAGGAAGCTCTAGACCGGAAACGAATGTTCCGATGTCCGCCGGGATCCTTGTCACCGCCAGAAAATGTCCGAAGACCGTCGCACCGGCGACCACGACGAAGATCATGCAGGTGATCCGGGTGGTATCGTACAGAGCGTTCTTGAACCCCTTCCAGGTCAAATGGCGTCCGATCAAAGCGATCAGAATCGTTCCCGCAGCCCCGATGCCGGCGGCCTCCGTTGGCGTAAAGAAACCGGCAAACAGGCCGCCCATGACCAGAACAAATAGAAGCAGGGTTTCGATGAGGCCGGATAAGGATTTGAATTTTTCGGTCCAGGTGCTTTTGGGACCGCGCGGCCCGATTTCCGGACGGAAATATGCCCAGATCAAAACGGACAGAACAAAGAAGCAGGACAGGAGAATGCCCGGGACCACGCCGGCCATGAACAGCTCGCCGATAGACTGCTCGGTCATAATCCCGTAAATGATGAAAATGGTGCTGGGAGGTATGAGGATTCCCAGGCTTCCGCCGGCCGCGACCACGCCGGTGGCCAGCGCCGGGTCGTACTTGTATTTTTTCATCTCGGGAAGCGCCACGGAAGCCATGGTGGCGGCCGTGGCGCTGGTCGAGCCGCACACGGCCGAGAAGCCGGCACAGGCGCCGATGGTGGCGATGGCGAGCCCCCCCGGCAGATGACCGAAAAACTTGTGGGCCGCGTTGAAGAGGCGGCCGCTGATGCCCGAATGAAAGGCGATTTGACCCATCAGCACAAACAGGGGAATGACGGTTAAGCTATAGGAGCTGAAGGTGGAATAGAAGTCGCGAATGACCAGGCTCGAGGCGGCGCTCCAGGAAACCAGCACGCCGAATCCCAGGTAGCCGACCAGGGCCATGACAAATCCCACGGGCATCCGCAAAAACATCAAAATAATCAGTACGGCAAAGCCGATCAAACCGGTCGTGGTGGGAGTCATGCGTCAATCGTCCTCCGCACGGATTTGATGAAATCGGCGACCAAGAGCAGGCATAAAAGAGCGCAGCCCGCGGCGATGCCGAAAATGAAGGGATAGGGCGGCATCTGCAGCGTCAGGGATACTTCGCCGCTTTTCCGGATATCCAGCGCGTAGAGAACCGCCTGGCAGGCGATGACGCCAAAAAGCAGCGCGCCGATGAGGTTGCAGAAGCTTTCGATGGCCAACTGCGCGCGCTGCGGCAATTTTTCCACCAGGATCTCCACGGCGATGTGCCCTTTTTCCATGGAGGTGAAAGCCAGGGCGAAGGATACGACGATGGTTCCCAGGAATCCCACCAGTTCATAGGTTCCGGGGATGGGCTTGCCCAACAGGCGCAAAAAAACATCCGCCGTGGACAGCAGCATCATGGCGATGACGGCCGCGCAGGCCAGAATGTTGAACGCTTTGCCCGCGCGCGTCAGGTATTTTGCCGGACTGAACATGAATCGGTCCTTTTATTTTTTTGCCTTTGCGTGTTTCTTGATCAGGAGCTCCACTTCGGCGACGGCCTGCCGTCCGGGCAAACCTTTGCTCTCGGCGCTTTTGATGTAGCCTTCGGCGACCGGCTTGACGGCCTTCTTCCATCGGGCCTGCTCCGCCGCGGACAGTTTGATTACTTTGTTGCCCAGTTCGGCGGAGAATTTATATCCTTCAATATCCGCATCGTCCCAGGCCTTGCCGGCCACGGCAATCCACTCCTCACTGACGTCGTCAAACACCTTCTGCACGTCTTTGGGCAGAGCATTCCATTTATTTCTGTTCATGACGACGAACATGGCGGTGGTGTAGCCAATGTTGGTGCAATCAGTCGTGTATTTGACGACCTGCGCCTGCTTCCATCCCTTCAGGGTTTCCATGGGGGCCAGTGTGCCCTGCACAACGCCTTTTTGCAGCGCTTCATAGGTTCCGCCCTGCGGCATGGCCACGGAGACGCCGCCCAGCATCTCCACGATTTTAGCGGAAAGCCCCGTGGACCTGATTTTCATGCCTTTGACATCCGCCATCGTCCGGACGGGCTTCTGTGTATGCAGAAGCCCCGGGCCGTGTGCGTGCAGATACAGAACCTTGACGTTGTCCAGTTCTTTGGGCTTCATCTTTTTCGCGAAGTCATTGGCCACGCGGGTGGCAACCATGCCGCTGGGGTAGCCCATCGGCAGATCGAGTGCTTCCAGAAGCGGCAGGCGGCCCCGCGTATAGGCGAAGCAGGACATGCCGATGTCGGAAATTCCCTTGACAACGCCGTCAAAACACTGATCGGCCGGGGTCAGCGAACCGCCGGCGAAGATGTTGATTTTGACCTTGTCCCCGGTGCGTTTTTCAATTTCCTTTGCCCAGGCTTCGCCGGCTTTTGCCTGCGCATGCGTGGCCGGAAAAAAGATGCTGTATGTCAGGGTTGTCTGCGCCTGAACGCCGCAAGTCCACCCAAAAACAAAAAACACTGCCGCACAGATGATTGAAATGACTGTCAATAAGCTATTCTTTTTCATATAACCCGTTTCCTCCGATATCCCCAATGTTTCCATCAATAGATACATATCCGCGTTCTTTGGTTGATGCTGGTTTTGGATTTGCGCTGGTGCTTTTGGAAAAGCCTGCTTACCTGAAGGAATCGGGCAAGCAGGCATCAATACATGTAGGTATAATAAGGCGAGAACGGATTTACTGTAAAAAATGCACTCATGTTAAGTCCATAACGATGTATTGAATGTTGCTCTTATGTGATTTTACCGGCGGTGTCAAGATGTATTTGTGCGGTGCGCCGCCGTGTTTCAGCTTTGCTTCTTTTCATCCTTTAACCGGTCCAGTTCATCGCGGTAGCGTTCGGCCTGGGCTTTGGCGGATTCAATTTCTTCCCTGGCTCGCTCCAATTCTTCATTTTGCCGCTGTCTTTCTTCCCGTATTTTGTCCTGAATATCGTCAAAACCGACATAGACGGCCAGAGCGCCTCCCAGAAAAAGGAAGATGGGCAGCGCACCCCGGAGAATGGCCAGGAAATCAGACCACCAGAAAATCAAACTGATCAGTCCGATGACCGCGGCAACGACGCCTCCGAGCAGCAAAGACATAAGCCCAATCCTCCGCCAATAAAGTTAAATCCTTTTAATACGATGCTGACGGTTTTTTTATCATGATTGGAAGACGCAGGCAAGCCGGAAATCAACGAAACGAAAGCTAAAATTTCTCTTGATTTAATGGGGTTCATCCATTAAACATCTTATTTTTATAAGGCGGTAAATAATTGAATTTGCGGAAGGGACCCATGATCGAACCAAACTTTAATAAAACGGACGGGTTGATTCCGGCCATCGTGCAGGATGCCCAAACCAAAGACATCCTCATGCTGGCCTACATGAACAGGGCCTCCTGGGAGGCGACGCTGCAGTCGGGCAAGGCCACGTTCTGGAGTCGTTCCCGGCAAAAGCTGTGGCTGAAGGGGGAAACCTCCGGCCACGTCCAGATTGTCAAAGAGATTTATATCGATTGCGACGAGGACACCCTTTTGCTTCAGGTGGAGCAGCTCGGCGGGGCGGCCTGCCACACGGGGCATCGTTCCTGTTTTTTCCGCAAACGCGAGGGCGGCGATTTCGTGGTCGTCGGCGAGAAGGTTTTTGATCCCGGAGAAGTATATAAATGAATGTTTTGAAGTTGGGAATCCCGAAAGGGAGCCTGGAAAAGAATACGGTTGATTTATTTCAAAAAGCCGGCTGGCGGATCACCTATGACAGCCGCAGCTATTTCCCGGATATTGACGATCCGGAGCTTTCCTGCTCGCTGGTCAGGGCGCAGGAAATGTCCCGCTACATCGAAGACGGTCATCTGGACCTGGGGCTGACCGGCATTGACTGGATCATGGAAAACGACTCCGACGTAGTGGCCGTGCAGGATCTGATTTATTCCAAGGTTTCCACGCGCCAGGCCAGGTGGGTGCTGGTGGTGCGGGACGATTCGCCCATCCGTTCGCTTGCGGATTTGGAGGGCAAACACATCTCGACGGAGCTGGTCAACTTTACCCGGAGATATTTTGCTGAAAAGAAGATCAAGGTCGGCGTGGAGTTTTCCTGGGGCGCGACCGAGGCGAAAGTGGTTGACGGTCTGGTGGACGCCGTCGTGGAGGTCACGGAAACGGGATCGACCATCCGGGCCAACAAGCTCAGGATCGTGCATGAACTGATGAAAACCAACACGCAGCTCATCGCCAACCGCGAGGCCTGGAACGATCCCTGGAAGAGAAAGAAAATCGATCAGATCCGGACGCTGCTGACCGGGTCGCTGCTGGCGATGGGCAAGGTTGGAATCAAGTTGAATGTTTCCAGAGCCAATCTGGACCGCGTGATGAGCCTTCTGCCGTCGCTGAAAGCCCCGACCATTTCCAGCCTCTATTCCGAGGAATGGTTCGCCATTGAATCCGTCATCGATACGGGGGTCGTGCGGGATCTGATTCCCCAGCTTCTGGAGGCGGGAGCGCAGGGCATCATCGAGTATCCCCTGAATAAAGTCATCTAATCCGGAGGGCAGCCATGGCCAGAAAGGCAAAGATCGTCCGTAAGACAACGGAAACGGATATCGCGCTGGACATTGATTTGGATAAATCCGCCGCCAGCAGGATCGATACAACCATTCCCTTCCTGAATCACATGCTGGAGCTGTTCGCCCGTCACGGGCAGTTCAAACTGGTTGTAAAAAGCAAGGGCGACACGGAAATCGACGATCATCATTTGGTGGAAGACCTGGGGATTTGCCTGGGGCAGGCCGTGGGGCAGGCGCTGGGCAAAAAGACGGGCATCAATCGCTACGGATCGGCGTCCGTGCCGATGGACGAGAGCCTGTGCCGCGTGGACATGGACATCTGCGGCCGCCCCTATCTGATTTACAAGGTCCGGTATGAACGCAGGAAAATAGGCGGGTTTGATCCCGCGCTGGTCAAGGAATTTTTCAAGGCGTTCACGGATCACAGCGGCATTACCCTGCACATTACCCTGGAATACGGCAGCAACAGTCATCACATCATCGAGTCCGTCTTCAAAGCCTTTGCCCGGGCGCTCAGGCAGGCGGTGACTATCAATCCGGAAATTTCAGGCGTTCTGTCCACCAAGGGAACGCTTTGAAAGAAAGATCAGGCGTCTCGTGATCCTGCACCAGGTTCATAGCAAAAGCATCGTCTGCGCCATGTGGCTTCTGGGGTTGCTCATTCTTTGCCCCGGCGTCCCGCAGGCGCGGGAAGCGGCGAAGGCCGACGATAAAACCGTGGCGCGCGTCGCGGTCATCCCTTTTCAGAAGGTGCTGCCGGAAGAGACGTCCTCCACCGTTCAATGCCCGATTTGCGGCAGCGTCAATTCCAGCGGCGTCATCTTCGAAGGCGCGGAAAAAATCGTTGAGGAAATGGCGACCGATCATTTGAGGGATTATAAGGGCGTGGAGATCCTTCCCGCGGAAAAGGCGGCAGGCGTTTACCGGCGGGTATCGACGAGTCTTCTCAAGCAGTCTTTGTTGCAGGTTTTCCTGGAAACCGGACGGGAACTGAAAGCGGATGTCCTGATGGCGGGGTTTGTGTACCGCTGCCGGGAAAGAGTGGGCTACGATTATTCCGCGGAGCGCCCCGCGGCGGTTGCCTTTGAAATTCATCTGATTTCCGTGAGCGACGGCCGCACCCTGTGGCGGGGAACTTTCGACAAAACGCAAAAATCTCTGATGGAAGATGTTTTTCAGGTATCTTCTTTCTTCAGGGGCGGCGGGAAGTGGCTGACGGCGCGCCAGTTGACGAAGCTGGGAGTCGACCAGATTTTTAAAACCTTTCCCGGTTTTGAGCGCTGACCGGACCGGGGCGTGAATGCCCGCGGAAATGCTCCGGCCGATGTTTCATGAAACGGATCCTTCAAGGAGTCACTCAAGGTGCTGATTATTCCGGCGGTCGATGTTAAAAACGGACAATGCGTGCGGCTGGCGCAGGGCGATTTCAACCGGGTGACCGTTTACGCTGAAAATCCCGCGGACGTGGCCAGTCGCTGGGCTCAAAAAGGGGCCAAAAGAATTCACCTCGTGGATCTGGACGGCTCCGTCGCCGGATTGCCGAAGAACGCGCCGGTCATCGTCGAAATCGCGCAGTCGGTGCCGGTGCCGGTTGAGGTCGGCGGCGGCATCCGCAGCATGGAAACGGTCAACTACTACCTGGAAAACGGCGTATCGAGCGTGATCCTGGGGACGGCGGCCATTCAGGACGAATCGTTCGTCCGGACGGCGGCCCGAACCCATCGGGGAAAAATCATCCTGGGGATCGACGCGCTCGGAGGGGAGGTCGCGGTCCGCGGCTGGACGCAAAAGACGGGCGAGAACGCGGTCGAACTGGCGCGGCGCTATGCCCGCGACGGGATCCAGGCCATTGTCTATACGGACATTGCTCGCGACGGCATGGAGACGGGCGTCAATGTGGAGCAAACCAGGGCTCTGGCGAAAGCCGTCGATATTCCGGTGATCGCGTCGGGGGGCGTGGCGACGCTGGCCGACATCGATGCCCTGCTGGCCGTCAAGGACTGTTCGTTTTACGGCGTCATTGTCGGCCGCGCGCTTTACACGGGCGCCATCGCCCTGGAAGACGCGATTGCGAAGACACAGCGGGCTTCATAAAGCCGGAAGGAGGAAAAGCATATGGCAGAGTGCATATTCTGCAAGATCATCAAGGGAGACATTCCTTCCAGGAAAGTTTACGAAGACGATGCTGTGCTGGCGTTTGACGATATCAGTCCCATGGCGCCGGCGCACGTCGTCATCATTCCCAAAAAACACATTGCGACGCTGATGGATGTTGATGCGAAAGCGGACATCACGGGAAAATTGATTGCGGCCGCGCAGCAGGTAGCTGAAATAAAGCAGGTGGCCGAGAGCGGATTCCGGCTGGCGATCAATTGCAACGCCGACGGGGGGCAGGTGGTATTTCATCTGCACATGCATCTGCTGGGAGGCAGAAAACTGGAAGATCAGTTGGGGTAAAACGAGGAAAGTGCTTATGGATATTCAGGCCAAATTGAATGAAGACATGGTGACGGCTGCGAAGGCCAAAGACAAAATCCGGCTCTCCGCGCTTCGCATGCTGAAAACGGCGCTCCACAACAGGGAAATCGACCTGATGCGGCCGCTCAACGAGACGGAAACGATGCAGGTCCTTTCCGGGCTCGTCAAGCAGAGAAAAGATTCCATCGAACAGTTTGCCAAGGGGGGCCGGCAGGATCTTGTGGAGAAAGAAGAAGCGGAGCTGAAAATTCTGCAGGATTTCATGCCCGCGCAAATGTCGGATGAAGAAGTGGAAACGCTCATCCAAAAGGCGATTGCCGACGTGGGCGCCGCTTCCGTCAAGGACATGGGCAAGGTGATGAAGGTGCTGATGCCGCAGATTACCGGCAGGGCGGACGGGAAAGCCGCCGGTGAAAAGGTAAAAGCGCTTCTGTCGCGGTAAGGCAGGTTATTCGCGAAACGGACTCAAACCATCAAAACAGGGCAGGCAATCCTTCGTGCGCTTTGACGACAGCAAGATTGAAGAAATTAAAAGCAGGGTGGATATTGTCGAGCTTGCCTCCGAATATCTGACCCTGAAAAAGGCGGGCCGGAATTATCTGGGGCTTTGTCCCTTTCATCAGGAAAAGACGCCTTCGTTCACCGTCAGCCGCGAGAAACAGATTTTCTACTGTTTCGGTTGCGGGGAAGGCGGCAATGTCATTACGCTGCTGATGAAAATGGCCAACAAGAGTTTTCCCGAGGCCATTCAATACCTGGCGGAAAAAACAGGCGTCCTGTTGCCGGTGCGGACCTTCGGCCGGGACAGTCGAGAAAAGGATTCCCTGCACGATGAGATTCTTCGCCTGAATGCTAGGGCGGCGCAGTTCTTTGCCCGTCAGCTCTCCTCGCCGGGGGGCAGGACGGCCCGCGACTATCTGCAGAAAAGAGCCGTCACCGAAGACATTGTCCGGCAATTCCGCATGGGATACGCTCCGGATGCCTGGCGCTCCCTGGCGGATGATATCGAAGGCGGCGGTTTGTCCCTGAAAATGGCTGAACAGGCCGGTCTGGTCATCGCCGGAAAAGAGGGGGGGGGCTATGACCGGTTTCGCGGCCGCCTGATGTTCCCCATTGAAAATCCTTTCGGTGAAATCGTCGCCTTTGGCGGACGGATCCTCGGAGAGGGGGAACCCAAATATCTCAACTCGCCGGAATCGCCGGTTTACAGCAAAGGGAAAAATTTATATGGACTCAACAAGGCCAAAGAGGCGATCCGCCGCAAGGGTTTTTGCCTCATGGTGGAAGGGTATTTTGACGTAATCTCCCTGTGGAATGCGGGGGTGTGCAATGTCGTGGCCACGCTGGGCACGGCGCTGACCCGCGATCATCTGGAGCTGCTCAGGCGCTACACGCAGGACGTTGTCGCCCTGTTTGATCCGGACACGGCCGGACGCAAGGCGCTGGACCGGTCGCTGGAGCTTTTTCTGGGGGCCAATATGCGCGCCCGTGCTTTAATTTTGCCCGACGGCTGCGACCCGGATGATTTTGTAAAAAAACACGGACCGGCCCGGCTGGATGAGCTGATCGCCCTTGCGCCGTCCATCAGCGATTATTATATTGACACTGTTCTGGGAAACGGCAGGACATTTGAAGAAAACCGCGATCTGGTAAGAGAAGCGTTGGAATTTGCGGGGAAAATCAACAACGAAATCGAAAAGAATCTCTTTATCAAGCGCCTCGCGGAAAAATCGGGCGTCGATCAGGTGTTGTTGAAGCGGGAGGCCCGCCGTAAAGCGGCGCCCGCCCCGTCCGGTAAAAAAGCATCTGCCCCGACCGCGATGAATCTCCTGGAGCTGAATCTGATCCGGCTCATGCTGGAGTATCCGCAGAGAGCGCTCCTGGTGGAGCAGGAAAACATACTGGACTGCTTTCTGGAGAACGTATTGAAAGACCTGGGAACGAAGATCCTTGAGACTTATAAACTGCTGGGGTACGTGGACATCAACGTTCTGCTGCCCTCGGATGAAGACAAACCGCTGCGGGAGCGCCTTTATAAAATGAGCGTGGAAGAGCCTCCGGCCGAGGACGACCAGGTGGAGCGAAATTTTGCCGATAACATGCGAAGAATCCGTGAAAAATGGTATAAGGAACAAAAGCGTCAGGTTCAGCACAAACTGCGGCAGGCGCAGGAAGGCGGGAATCAGGATCTCATCCGGGAACTGACCTTCCAGAAACAGAACCTGATGAAGGAAGAAAATAAATACGTGAACAAATCATAACATTCGGGGGCATCCAAATGGCGAAAGAAATACAGTCCGATGAATTTAAAAAACTGTTATCCCTGGGGGAAGAAAAGGGTTTTTTAACCTATGATGACGTGAATGACATGCTGCCGGCAGATTTGAATTCCTCGGAGCAAATCGATGATATTATCATGCTGTTTGGAGAAAAAAACATCGACATCATTGATATGGAGCAGGGGGAAAAACTGGTGGTGAAAAAGCCGGTGGAAGACGCCCTGCCGTCCAAACTCCCGGAAGCTCTCGCGCTGGTTCCCGGCGTGGGAAAAACCGGCGATCCGGTCAAGATGTACTTGCGGGAAATGGGGCTGGTTTCGCTCCTGAGCCGTGAAGGCGAAGTCGAGATCGCCAAGAAAATCGAAGAGGGCGCCCGCGAAACCATGTGGGCCATTTTCAGCCTGACCGTTTCCATCGACGAAGTGCTCAGCATCGGCGAAAAGCTGGAATCCGGGGAAATCCGCGTCAAAAATGTGGTGGACAACATCGAAGATGAAGAAGGATTCATGGAGGAGGATGATCATAAAGACAGAGTGCTCCGGCTGATCGCCCGAATCCGTCTTTTCAACGACCGCAATAAAGTCCTGCGCGAGAAGCTCAAATCCAAGACCATGAAACCCAAGCAAAGGGAAGCATTGAGCGCGGAGCTGGCGAAAAACACGAAGAACATCATCACGCTTTGCCGGAAAATCCGCTTCAGCAAGAAGCAGATGCACCGTTTTATCGCAAGGCTGAAAGTCTTCGCGGACGAGATTGAACGCTCCGAACGCGTGATCAATCATTTCAAGAAGGAGTCGGGCCTGACGATTACGCAAATGGAAAAGGCCTGGTCCCGAATGAAGAAATCCAAACAGGACGAGCGGCAGGCGGCCAGGTCCGCCAAGGTCTCCATCGAGTGGCTGCACAGAAGCCAGGCGTCCGTCACGGAGGCGCAAAAACGGCTGCGGCGCATTGCCAAGGACGTGGGAATTCCAACCGCCACGCTCAAGACGGTGGTCTATTCCATAGAAGACGGCGAAGCCAAGGCCGAAATCGCCAAACGGAAGCTGGTCGAAGCCAACCTGCGGCTGGTGGTCAGCATTGCCAAGAAATATACCAATCGCGGCCTGCAGTTTCTGGACCTGATTCAGGAAGGCAATATCGGGCTCATGAAAGCGGTGGATAAATTCGAATACCAGCGGGGCTACAAGTTTTCCACCTATGCAACCTGGTGGATCCGTCAGGCCATCACGCGCGCCATTGCCGACCAGGCCCGCACCATTCGCATTCCGGTCCACATGATTGAAACGATCAACAAACTGATCCGGACGTCGCGCTACCTTGTTCAGGAACTGGGGCGCGAACCGACGCCGGAGGAAATCGCCAACAAAATGGAGTATCCGCTGGAAAAAGTGCGCAAGGTGCTCAAAATCGCCAAGGAGCCGATTTCCCTGGAAACGCCGATCGGCGAGGAGGAGGACAGTCATCTTGGGGACTTCATCGAGGACAAAAAGATCATGTCTCCTTCGGAGGCCACCATCAGCATGGATCTGGCGGACCAGACGCGCAAAATCCTGTCCACGCTGACGCCGCGGGAAGAAAAGGTCCTGCGGATGCGCTTCGGCATCAGTGATCGGCTGGGTACGGCGGTCATGGGGGAAGTGTCGGTGGAGGAAACCGTGATCGCCGAGATGGAAGAGCCGGAAGTCGTGGAAGAAGAGCCGAAGAAAGCAAAGCATTCTTCCCGCAAGCGTCCGGCAAAATAATATTGACAAGCACCGGGATTGGGTATATTTCAACGCACCTTGATGCCGGTTAAATCCGCGCAAATGCTCAAAAAGGCGGGCCTATAGCTCAATTGGTAGAGCCACCGGCTCATAACCGGTAGGTCCCTGGTTCGATTCCAGGTGGGCCCACCAGATTTTATGGATAAAATATTGACGATGGCCGGAAAAATGCGATTTTTACAAGCAAGGAGCTGCTGCGACAAAACTGTCGAAGCAAAAGCCGCGATCAGAAACCTTCGATTATTCTATCGCGGCGCCCAAAACCGGACCCATCGACCGACGATCTGAAAATGCACCCCTCAAAAGGTGCATTTTTTTTGCGCCCCCCGGGGGACGAAAAATTATAAAGAAGGAGAACAGGAGTGAAAGAAGAATTACGGCTGTTGATTGAGTTGCAGGAGTGCGATTCGCAGCTGGTCGCGCTTGCCGCTAAAAAGACCAGACTGCCGGAGAAAATCCTTGCGATGGAAAATGAATTTCAGGCCTGTCGGGAGAAGCTTTCGCTAAACCGGCAAAAGCACGATGAACTCAAGGCCAAACGCGCGGAATACGAAGCCGCCATTAAAAAGCTCGGCGATGGAATGACCAAAACCAAAGAAAGACTCCTGGAAGTAAAAAACAATAAAGAATATCAGGCCATGCTCAAGGAGATCGAGACCGCGGAGAAAACAAGCGGTGAGATGGAGACAAGGATGATCGCCCTTCTGGAAGACACGGATAAGCTTTTCGTGCTGATGCGCGAGGATGATGAAGCCCTGCAGCGGGAAACCCGCCGGTACGAACAGGACAAGAAAGCCATCGAGGAGGATTTGAATGCCGTGGACGCCGATGCGGAAAGCTGGGCCCGCAAGCGCGCCGAACTGCAGAAACAAATCTCCGCGGATCTTCAGGCGAGGTACGAAAAAGTAAAAAAGCGCAACAACGGGCTGGGCGTGATTTCCGTTTGGAAAGCGGTTTGCAGCGGCTGTCACATGAACATTCCGCCGCAGCTCTACAATGAACTGCAGCGTTCCAATGAAATGCTGAGCTGCCCCAACTGCAACCGGATTATGTATTTTAAAAATCAGGAAAAGTCTGAGTAGCCTTTGATGAAAGTGCGGCCGGTCAAATTATTCAGCGACGGCGCCTGCCGGGGAAATCCCGGCCCGGGGGGAGGCGGGGCGGTGATTACCGACGCCGAAGGCCGGGTTCTGTGGGAGGGCAGGGAGTACTTCGGTTTCTGCACCAATAATATCGCGGAATATAAAGCATTGATCCTTGGCCTGAAGGGGGCATTGGCCTGCGGATGCAAAAACCTGGAAATTTATCTGGATTCGGAGCTTTTGGCCAACCAGATCAACGGCTCCTACAAAGTCAAAAACGAAAAGCTGAAACAATTGATGCAGGATGTCCGGAAACTGCTGTCTTCTTTTGAATCCGCAATGGTCCGGCATGTTCCGCGGTGCCGCAATGCGACAGCCGACCGGCTGGCCAACATGGCCATTGATGAACATGCTGATAGACTGAAGGCTGAAGGCTGAAGGTTTGAAACTGAAGGAAAAAGGCGCTAAATATCTTTTTAGAAGTTGTCTTGAACAAAATCCGAATCAATTGTAGGATAGGTTCCAGGCCGGAGAAAATCGGATGATCGCGGGCAGAGTCTGCTCTGCCGGAGGAAAGTCCGAGCTCCACAGGGCAGGATGGTCGCTAACGGCGACCGGGGGCGACCCCAGGGAAAGTGCCACAGAAAAAATACCGCCCCGCCGCAAGGCGGGGTAAGGGTGAAAAGGCGAGGTAAGAGCTCACCGCTTTTCCGGTGACGGAAAAGGCATGGTAAACCCCATCCGGAGCAAGACCAAATAGGAGAACGTTTAAGGGCGGCCCGCCTGATGTTCTCGGGTAGTGTCGCTAGAGGCGGCAGGCAACTGCCGTCCCAGATGAATGATCATCGCCGCGGCGAGGGCAACCGGACCGCGGAACAGAACTCGGCTTACGATTTTCTCCGTGCCTGCCTGTTCTGACTGGAACCGCCCCGTGATAAAGGCGAAGCGCCTGCTCACGGCGGCTAGACCTGGATAAGGCTCATCAGCCGTTTGATCCAATCCAGCCCCGTCTCCGTAAAGAGTGCGACCAGAATCAAAAAGAGAATGAAGACCGTAATCAACTCGGCATTGCGGACTTTGGGATATTTTCTTTTTACGGCAAACAGGAGAATGCCGCCCGCCGCCAGTACCACCAGGTGCAGAAAGGGGAAAAGCTTTAAAAAGGCATCCATTCGAATCTCCTTGTGGACCGGATTTATAAAACCTCTTCCGGAAAATTCATCCAGGCCGACATCAATAAAAAAGGCCGAATCGAAATTCGGCCTTTTTTTTCATGAATCAACGCTGCTTATTTGTCTTCATCGTCGTCATCATTCAGCCCCGACAAATCCCCTTCGGAACCTTCCGGAACTTCCGACTGAATGGAGCGGGAAATTCCGCGAACCAGAATCAGCATGATGAAGAACAGGATCACCATGGCCACGATGAGCACCAGAATGACCGTTGCCGTCCATGCCTTGGATTCCTTCTCGATGTTCTGAGAGACCTTCATGGCCGCTTCGTTGTACTTCTCGACTTCGACCCCCAGACAGACCCATCCAAAACCGGCGGGCTCAGGAATGTTTGACGCGTAAAACTTGATCGGCGCATAGGCGACAAACTTGGTCATCCCGAATAATTTATACGCCTTGATCCCCGTTTTGCCTTCCGCCGTCTCTTTCGCGAGAGCCGTTAAATTGGGATCCAGGAAACCGGCCTGAATAATGTTCAAGGCATCGGCGCCCTTATCCGTCAGTTCTTTCACGTTTTGCTGCGTGATGATCGGAACCGGCGTTCCGTCCGGATTCAGGCCTACGATATGGTAATCGTTCGGATGCGCGATCGCGTTGCCGCGGTAATCGAACATGTACGCGTAATTGCCGGAGGATGCTTCCGTTTCAAACACCCGCTCCGCCTGCGTGGGAATGAGCTGGTCGGTGATCTGGCCCAGGTGACGGTAGTCCAGGGACAGCACGATGATCCCGGAAAAACCTTCCTGATTGAAAACCGGTGTTGCAAAACGGACAACACCGTTGAATCGTTCTCCCTTATCGAAGGCCGCTTTATTCACATACCAGCCGGTAACCGGAGAAACGTACACTTCGCCCCGGTTCAGATTTTTTGTTCGGACGAAATAATCTTCATTTTTATAGGTGGTATTGGCCGGCTTGCTCACGTCAACCAGTTTTCCCGCCGGCACCGCCTGACCGTCGGCAATTTTAATTCTTTCGTTGCCGTTTTTGTCGATCAGGGACATTTCCTTGTACAGCGGTGTCAGCACCTGCTGGACCTTGCCGTCTTTCTTGACCCAGAGCGGTGCTTTATTTTCAGCAATAAACTGCTTGTAGACGGATTCTGTCGAGGGAATAATGGTTGCGACCTGCAAATCCTTCTTGCTTTCCATGAGTAAGTTGGCAACCTGATTTGCAGTGTTGATGGCCCTTGCTTTAATATCTTCCTGGGATTTGACATCCAGAACGTTAACGGCCCTTTCTTTTATGGTAACCCCCAGTTTAAACATGCCGTTAGCGATTAAAAACGCCATCAGTGATAAGGGGATTACAATAAGCAGGAAGAATACGCCTGCAACAGGTAATGACTTCTTATCTTTAGATTGTGACATTATAATTTCCCCCTAACCTTGGTTAATTTTGTAGTGAACTTCTCAATAGCATTAACCCAAGAAGAAAGGCTTGAAGGGGTTGGCGTACAATAAGATCAGTGCGATAACCAGAGCGTAAATGGCGATCGATTCGGCCATGGCCATGCCGACCAGCATCACCATCATGATTTTGCCCTGAACGCCGGGGTTTCTTCCCACTGCCTGGCAGGCGCCGTTTGCCGCGTTGCCGATGCCCGCGCCCGCGCCGATGGCGCCAAGACCGATGGCAAGACCCGCGCCGATCATGGCGCCGACGACAAAGATCACTTTAATGTAGGATTCTCCGCCCACCGGAATCGCATCCGCCGCGAAGGCAAACTGGCTCGAAAGCAGCAGAGCCGCTACCGATGTGAAGACCGTTAAAATTGTTTTTCCGTGTTTGTGTGACATTATCTGACTCCTTTCATGACAAATGGTTTATTTGTTTCTTTTTTGCGCTGCATAACACATTAATCATTGCTGCGCAAAGAAGAATTAACATCAATCGGCTCGACGCTAATGCATGAGATGTGCCATGGTTTCAATTGAGAAAATTTGTTTTTTGCCGCGGCGCGGGCGGCGCCCGTCCGTTTCGGCGGGCTGTTCAATGCATTGAAATTTCTGTTCGTTTGGGTTCGGCGCCGGCGCGAAAGAACGCAGGGGGGAATGACTTTGGTTTTCCGGCGGGTCGCGCAAGAGGGTGCGTTTCAGCGCGTCGTTTAATGTTTTGTTCAATGGCCTGCCATAAAACATTAAACGGGCTGTAGCGTGAAGGGAGAGACGCCTTTTGCAAATCGGGGTGAAAAACGTTTTCTGATATTTCAGTTGAAATTTTGGATCAATGTCGTTACGATGCCCAAACCTGTGCCAAATCATGGGACATCATTACGAATGACAAAGGATCGTTATGCAGGAGCTTTTAACCGTAGTTACGTACCCGATTATCTGGCTGGTGTGTTCTTACCTTTTAAAAATTGAAAGCGGCCTGGCAAAACTGCTGATCTCGCTCACGGCGGCGGTTCTGGTTTATGTTTTGTACGGTTTGTGGCAGTCTCAAAAAGAAAAACAAAAGGAAAATTAAGATTCAGTGGCATTGCTGAGAAACTCATACCGATTTCTGCGCCAGGCGTTCAGTCTGCGCATCTGGTTGACCAGCCTCATTGTTATTCTGCTGATCCTTCTGTTGGCTCTGACCGTGAACAACGCGCGGGAAAAGGAAATGGCGGATTTGTTCAGCCGCCAGCAGTTGGCGTCCGCTCAAAACGCCTCCGCCCGCATGACGGAAATTCTTTCGCAGGTTGAAAGAAACGTCGCTCTGTTCTCCTACTTTGATCCCAACGGAAAAATTCTGTCGCCGAAAGATCACCGGGAAATCGAAATCCTTTATTCCGTTTGGGGAAAAACGATCGACGCCGTGCTGGTGTTTGACGCCCGGGAGGGCGTCCGGCGCGTTCTGTCGCAGGAGGCGCTGCCCCGCGTCAACCTGATCCCCCATTTCCGGATCCTGAAAAATCAGAAACGGCAATATTTAAGTCTGGCCCTGTCCGATGTTCGCGCAGGCGGCGCCCCGGCTTCCAGACAGGATTGGTATTTAATATGGGGGAATCCCATCTGGCGCGACCGCAATATTTTTGACGGCGCGTGGATGGTGTCCTTTTCACTGGCCGCGCTGGTCCATGCCGGAGAAAGGCAAATTCAGGAAAACCGGCTGGGAGACCTTTGGCTGATCGATGACCGGGGGCGGATTGTCCTGCATCCGAATTCGCCCTACATCGGCAAGAACACCGGTGATCTAGTCCGGGACAGCCGGGGAAACGCAATCACCCTTTCGCCGGCAGGAGGAAGACTCATTGACGCGAGGGTTTTACGGCAAAGCGGCGCTTTGGAAAGAAGCGTTATTGCCTACTATCCGTTTCAGGTTGCCGGGAACAGCTGGTCCGTCATGGTGAGCGCTCCCTACGCCGAGGTCGTCGCTCCCGTGCGCACGACTTTTCTTTACACGATGTTCAGCGCATTTCTGCTGATGCTGATCCTGGTGGTCGCCGGCATCTTTTACGCGTTCCGGGAGGGAAGGCGATTGCGGATGCGGGAGGTGCAGGAGCGGCTGAAGGAGCGTGAGACCTGGCAGGAGAAACTGCTTCGGGAAAAGAAAACGATTGAAGGCATCATCGAAGGATCGCCCATTCCCAGCTTCGTGATCAACAAACAGCATCAGGTGATTCTGTGGAACAGGGCCTGCGTGGAGCTGACCGGGCAGTCGGCGGAAGACACGCTGGG
>Ga0209719_1000673_pt1 | contig 48374 bp, 60 predicted proteins | sample AD_JPNAS2_MetaG_FD_184421 | JGI IMG/M metagenome (GOLD analysis project Ga0209719, IMG submission 184421) | Active sludge microbial communities of municipal wastewater-treating anaerobic digesters from Japan - AD_JPNAS2_MetaG (SPAdes) (version 2) | ecosystem: Engineered > Bioreactor > Anaerobic...
TGACGTACAAAAAGCCAATGCCCAATATGGTAGTTTTGCAATAAAAACATTTACACAAAGCCACGACCGTTTTATTATTATCGACAACACAGAAGTGTATCATCTTGGTGCTTCACTAAAAGATTTGGGTAAAAAATGGTTTGCGTTTGCAAAAATGGATAAACATTCTGTAGAAAATATTATAAATTTAATAGAAAGATAATGGACAATAAATAATTGATAATGAACAATAGCAATGAATGACAGAACAATGGAAAATATAAAAAAAGAAAAAAAACATAGCTTGCCACAAGGTTGGAAAATAAAGAAGTTATCTGAAATTGGCAATGTCTTTAATGGCAATAGTATAAATGCAAAAATCAAAAAAGAAAAATATTTAGGCTTAGATAATGGTTTACCTTATATCGGAACTAAAGATATTGGCTTTGACAGTATTATTGATTATGAAAATGGTGTAAAAATACCTTTAACTGAAAAGGAACTATTTAAAATAGCTCCTAAAAATACACCTTTAATTTGTGTAGAAGGCGGAAGTGCAGGGAGAAAGATTGGATTTACAAATCAAGATGTATGTTTTGGCAACAAGCTTTTTGCATTAGTTCCAAATAAAAGTGTAAATAGCCGATTTCTATTCTATTACTATTTCAGCTCTTCATTTCAGATTCATTTTTCAAATGAAATGACGGGAATTATTGGTGGAGTCTCAATGAGTAAATTCAAAAGTATCGAAATCCCCCTTCCCCCTCTCCCCGAACAACAACGCATCGTTGCAATTTTAGATGAGACATTTTCGGCTATTGATAAAGCAAAAGCCAATGCCGAACAAAACCTCAAAAACGCCAAAGAACTTTTTGAAAGCTATTTGCAGGGGGTGTTTGAGAAACAGGGGGATGGTTGGGAAGTTAAATGCTTAGATGAATTAGGAGCTATTACCTCAAGTAAGCGAATATACAAAAGCGAATATGTAAAAGATGGTGTTCCATTTTACAGAACAAAGGAGATTAAAGAATTATCAAACGGCAAACCAATTACCCTTGAATTATTTATTTCAAAAGATAGATACGAGCAAATTAAAAAATCATTTGGCGTGCCTCAAATTGGAGATTTACTAATGTCTGCCGTTGGAACTATCGGTGAAATTATGGTAATAGAAAACGAAGACGAGTTTTATTTTAAAGACGGAAATATTGTTTGGTTTAAGGATTTTCAACGGTTAGATACGAATTATTTGAAATATGCATTGACAGCCTTTGTAGAGAAAATTAAAAGTCTTGCAATAGGAGCAGCATATAGTGCCTTGACAATTGAAAAACTGAATAAGTATGAAATAACTTTCCCAAAAACTAAAGAAGAACAACAAACCATCGTTCGCCAATTAGATACTTTACGAATAGAAACACAAAAATTAGAGTCTATATATCAGAAAAAAATATTACTTTTGGAGGAATTGAAGAAGTCGATTTTGCAGAAGGCTTTTTCGGGAGAATTAAATTAATTATGGCAAAGAAAGGTTTTCATAGCTCAAAGTTCGATAAAGGAACTAAATCTAAACTAGAAGTGTTTAAGGAATACTTCAAAGAAAGTTTTCCTGTTTTTTTACATAGCCCTGCTTTTGACGAGATTTTTATCTATGATTTCTTTGCGGGTCAAGGACAAAATGCCGAAGGGGAATATGGTACAGCATTTAATATTCTCAACGAAATTAAGCCATATTGCAACGACATTCGAAAAAGTAAAAAAAAGGTTTTTATCATACTTAACGACAATGAGGAATCAGAAATTTTAAGAACAAATGTTTTAGGCTTTTTTAAAACTTGTAAATTAAGTTGCTTAGAAGAATGTGTTTTTTCAGAGGATAAGAATCTAATTATTAAATCTGAAAATTTTGAAACCTATTTTCCACGTATTTACCCGGCAATGCTCAACAGAAAAAAAGTAGCAAAAATATTGTATCTAGACCCATTCAGTTTTGTTATTGACAGCGAAATACTTAATAAATTAGCAAATGTTCCATCTGCCGACTTTATTTGTTTTATGCCTTCATCGTATTTGAAACGGTTTCCAGACACGCCCTCTTTCAATAAATATGTTGACACCCAACAGATTGATATAAAAAATGCAAAAGCTGTCCATTGCCATCGTTTAATTGCATCTTACTACGAATCGCTTATCCCAGAGGATAAAGAGTATTATATAGGTTGTTTTTCAGTAAAAAAAGACTCAGGTTATTATGGATTAATATTTGGATGCAATCACACTTTTGGAGCTGAAAAATTCCAAAAAGTTTGTTGGAAATTTGATAAAATTACAGGAGAAGCCGATTATAACATTGATAGAGAATTAACATACGACAACCAAGGAGTTCTTTTTGAGGAAGTTAAAATTCCCAGAAAAATACAACTATTCAACCTAAATTTGGAAAATGAAATAAAATCAGGTAAGATTAAAACCGATGTAGAGGCTTACAAGTATGCACTTCATAATCGTTGTTTGGTTAAACATGCCGCTCAAAAACTAAAAGCATTAATGGACGAAGGCAAAATAGAGAAATTTAAAACCATTAATAACGATATTCACAAACTTAAAACACCTACGCTTATAAAAATCAAATAACAATGACACACAAAATTGAATGGACAGAACAAACATGGAATCCTTCGGCAGGTTGCACAAAAATTAGTGCTGGCTGTCAAAATTGTTATGCCGAAACCATGGCAATTAGATTGCAGGCTATAGGAGTAAAAGGATACGAAAACGGATTTGAGTTCAATATTGTTCCCTGCCGTTTAAACGATCCTTTAAAAAAGAAAAAGCCAACTGTTTTTTTTGTGAATTCTATGAGCGATATTTTTCATAAAGATATGCCCTTAGATTATCTTGATAAAATTTTTAATGTAATTGAGCAAACCCCACAACACACCTATCAAATTCTTACCAAACGAGCAGACAGAATGTTGGAATATTTTTCGCATCGCAAAGTTTATAAAAATATCTGGCTGGGAGTTACTGTCGAAAATAAAAAAGAAGGTTTGCCAAGAATTGATTTTCTGAGAAATATAAAAGCCTCTGTTTTGTTCCTTTCTATCGAACCGCTTTTAGAAGATTTAGGCGAAATTAATCTATCAAATATTGATTGGGTAATTGTTGGCGGAGAAAGTGGTAACAAAGCCAGACCAATGGCAAAAGAATGGGTTTTAAATATAAAGCAACAATGCGAAAAAAATGATGTTGCCTTTTTCTTTAAGCAATGGGGAACATGGGGTGCTGATAAAGTAAAACGAAATAAAAAACTAAATGGAAAAGAACTCGATGGCAAAATTTGGCAACAATTTCCTGAAATAATTGAACAGCAATTTGCTGTTGTTTAAAAAATAAAATAAACAATGAAAAATAATGTTGTAAAAAATAAATCATTTGATTTTGCTCTACGGATTGTAAAAATGCATGAATTTTTATGTGAGCATAAAAAAGAATTTGTATTAAGCAAACAACTTTTGCAAAGTGGAACAGCCATAGGTATTTTGGTGCGTGAGGCAGAACAGGAAGAAAGCAAGGCAGATTTTATTCACAAAATGGCTATTGCATTACAAAAAGCAAATGTAACAGAGTATTGGATTGAACTACTTTTTCAATCAAACTATATAGACGAAACAGAGTACAATTCAACAAAAACTGACTTAACAGAAATATTAAAATTACTAACTTCAATCATCAAAACAACCAAATATAATACAAAAAAATAATTATCAATTCAATAATTATGAAAGAAGTAGATACCAGAGTAGAAAAAATTGAACCCATGCTAAGAGCTTGCGGCTGGGGTGTTGTAGAAGGTTCTAAAATCAGTCGTGAACACGGTATAACAGAAGGTAAAATACAAACTGGCGGTGGAAGAAGCAAACGTTTATCTGCCGACTTCGTTTTGATTTACAAAGGTATTCAATTAGCGGTTGTAGAAGCTAAAAAAAGTAGTTTGTCGGTTCACGAAGGCGTAATGCAAGCCAAAAAATATGCTCAAAAACTGCAAATAGACATTACATACAGCACCAACGGCGATGAAATTTACCAAATATCCATGAAAACTGGCGAAGAAAAATTGGTAACACGATTTTTAAGTCCAGAAGAACTTTGGGAAAGAAAATATTCTACTTCAACAATCACAGAAAATACCTCGGATATTGAGCGTATTAAAAATATCGAAGCGTGGATAGAAAAATTTGCCAGCATTCCGTTTGAAAGTAAAAGTGGTAGTTGGCAACCTCGCTTTTTTCAAGAAATAGCCATACAACGTACTGTTGAAGCAATTGCACAAGGGAAAAATAGAATTTTACTTACCCTCGCTACAGGCACAGGTAAAACCGCAATAGCTGTTCAAATTGCTTGGAAATTATTTAATACTAGATGGAACCTCACAAGACGGTTACCAAGCGGAGCCGAAGCAAACCGCCGACCAAGAATTCTATTTTTAGCCGATAGAAATATTTTAGCCGACCAAGCATTCAACGCTTTTTCTTCTTTCCCCGAAGATGCTTTAGTTCGCATTAGACCTGATAAAATAAGAAAAAAAGGCAAAGTACCAACAAATGGAAGCATTTTCTTTACAATTTTTCAAACTTTCACATCTGGATATGACGAGGAAGGCAAACCTGCACCCTATTTCGGTGATTATCCGCCTGATTTTTTTGATTTTATCATTATTGACGAATGCCATCGTGGTGGAGCAAATGACGAAAGCACGTGGCGAGGCATTTTAGAATATTTTAGCGAAGCGGTTCAATTAGGTTTAACTGCCACACCCAAAAGAACAGACAATGTTGACACTTATCACTACTTTGGCGAGCCTGTTTATGTTTATTCGTTAAAAGAAGGTATAAATGATGGATTTTTAACACCTTTTAAAGTAAAACGCATTAAAACTACCTTAGATGATTATATCTACTCTCCTGACGACACTGTTTTAGAAGGCGAAATTAAACCAGAAAAATTATATGAAGAAAAAGACTTTAACCGCAAGATTGAAATTAAAGAACGTGAAATAAAAAGAGTGAAAATCTTTTTAGATGAAGCAAATCAAAATGAAAAAACTATAATTTTCTGTGCAAATCAAGCACATGCAGCATTGATACGAGATTTAGTGAATCAATATGCAAAAAGTAAAGACCCATTTTATTGTGTTCGTGTAACCGCTAACGATGGCGAAGATGGAGAAAGATTTTTGCGAGAGTTTCAATACAATGAAAAAACCATACCAACCATTCTAACCACTTCGTACAAACTCTCTACAGGAGTAGATGCAAGAAATATTAGAAATATAGTTTTGCTTCGTCCAATTAATTCTATGGTTGAGTTTAAGCAAATTGTTGGGCGTGGTACTCGTTTGTTTGATGGCAAAGAGTTTTTCACAATTTACGACTTTGTAGATGCCTACAAACACTTCTCTGACCCAGAATGGGACGGCGAACCTATAATAGAAATTTGTAATATATGTGGTCAAGACCCTTGCATTTGCGGAGAAATAACAGATTGTCCTAATTGCGGTCAATTAGATTGTGCTTGCATTAGTGAACCGCCACCACCTTGTTATGTTTGTGGTCAAAGTCCTTGTATTTGTGAGAAACCGGGTTCAGTTCCTTGTCCTGTTTGTGGTGAAAGACCTTGTATTTGCAATAAAAAAGTAAAAGTAAAATTAGCTAAAGGCAAAGAAAGAGAAATTCAACATATGATTTCCACATCTTTTTGGAGTGCTGATGGCAAACCGATTTCAGCAGAGGAGTTTTTGAGCAATTTATTTGGTGAGTTGCCAAAACTCTTCAAAGATGAAGAAGAATTGCGGAAACTTTGGAGTTCTCCAATCACCAGAAAAATTTTATTAGAAAAATTGGAAGATGCTGGTTTTCCAAAATCTGATTTGCGGACTTTACAAAAATTGGTTGATATGGAAAAAAGCGATTTGTTCGATGTGTTAGAATATGTTTTCAATGGCGACCACATTGCAATTACCAGAGAAGCCAGAGCAAAAGCTGCCGAAGCTACAATGTTTACACTGCTCAACGACAAGCAAAAGGAATTTATTTCATTCGTAGCAAGCAAATACATAGAAGCAGGAGTTGACGAACTCGACCAAGATAAACTCCCAATTTTACTGAAAAACAAATACCATACATTAGATGATGCAAAAGAAATATTAGGAGAAACTACAGAAATACTAAATCTGTTTATTGAGTTCCAAAAACATTTGTATAGGGGGAAGATTGCGTGAAAATGAAACTTTTTTTGGGGGGATACGTAAAAATAAAATTGTGAGTTCGCCATTAGATAAAATAAAAGACGGTCATGAATTTCAGCAAATAATTGCTGAATATTTTCGTAGTTTAAAAAACGATGATCACGAATTTAATCCCAAACCCTAAAAAAATAGGTAATTTAAATTGAAAAAAAACATATAAATACTTGCATATATGTTTTTTTTGTTGTTACTTTGCATTACCTAAATAGGTAATGTATGAAAGCTAAACAAAAACATCCAGATTGGGCTTTGAAACATAAGCGACCAGGAACAGAATTAAAATTAATAAACGGACGCTATTATCTTTACGGCGTAAAGTCTGTTTACGATAAGACCATAGGACGGTCAAGAAAAGTTTCGTTAGGAATATTAGGCAGTATTACACAAGAAAAAGGTTTTGTTCCTTCCGAGAAAAACGAATTAAAAAAGAAAAGCGTTAAGTCATATCTTGACAAACAGATAATGACTTTTGAGTACGGTTTAGCCAAGTGGCTGATTGATGAACTGGAAAATAGTGGGTTGTTAGATTCTCTGAAACATCACTTTCCGAACCATTGGAAATTTATCGTATTTATGGTTTATTGTCGCATAGGATACCAATCTCCACTAAAAAACATTCCTTTTTATTTGGAGAATTCTTTTATATTAGACATGTTGGAGTGGCATAAAAAAATATATGATACCAAAATATCTGACAATCTTTTTGAATTAGGTCAGTTACAAAATTCTATTCACAAATTTATGATACCAAAAGATAAGAAACGTCGTACCATTCTTATAGATGCTACAGATATTGTTTTACAATCTAACAATATTTCACTTTCTCAAAAGGGCTATAATTCCAACATGGACTTTCAATTACAATTTGTATTATTGTACCTTTACGATGCTTTAACGCTTGAACCTCTTTATTTTCGTTCTCTACCAGGAAATATACGTGAAGTATCAGCAATGAAAAACACTATTATCATGAGTGGTTTGGAAGAATGTACTTACGTTGGCGACAAAGGTTTTTTCTCACAGGACAACTTAACACAACTTGAAGATATGTCAATGCAGTATATTATTCCTCTCAGGCGAGACAATAAGCTAATCCCTTATGAACTGCTTAAAGATATTGAACAAAGTAACAATTACTTCAAGTTTTCAAAACGATTTATCTTTCATACAGATACAAAAAGGGTTGAACAAAGAAAAATAGAGCTTTTTTTAGACGGAAAACTCAAAGAACAGGAAAAAACAGATTATTTGTCTCGTATTCAATCGTTACCAGAAAGTTACTCTAAACCAAAGTTCAACGAAAAATGGCATACAATGGGAACCCTAGCTATTATGCACAACACAGAATTAAAACCACAAGACATATATGTAGAATACAAAAATAGAGGTGAAATAGAACAGTTTTTTGACCATTTTAAAAACACGATTGAAGCTGATTGTTCACATATGCAGCGTGAAGAATCTCTCAATGGATGGCTATTTATAAATCATTTAAGCATGGTAATGATATACAAACTTTTTAAAATATTAAAAACTACCCAGCTAAACAAAACACAAAAACTAATACATCATTATTCTATAAACGATGCGATTGAACATTTAAAAACTATTAAGAAAATAAAATTCAATAGTGATGAATTTGTTACTTCAGAAATGAATAAGTCAACCAAAACATTATTAAAGCAGATGAAAATATCTATTACCTAAAAATTTAGGGTTTGAGATTAAATATCTCAAAATGCAAAATATGAGTAAAAGAAGGTTATTCGAAACACAAAATAATTATTATACCTATGCTGATGAATTATACATTTATAATGATGCTACTCACAGCAATCAAATTACTGTAGAACTTGAAATTGGTAAGGAAAAAATAAAAACAAAAAGAAGCAAATATGATTATTATCCATCAATTTTCTCTGATTTAGAAAATGATAAAAGAAACACATGTAAAGAAATAGAAGTTCCAATAATTAAAGAATTTGATGTGTTAATGCCTGTGATGGAATACAATTGGGAAGACTATCATAGTTCTATAAACAATGCTGGTCATAATACAATTGTTGCTAAAGAAATTGCCAATCACTTAAAATTAGTAAGTCAACCTCAAACATTTGACTTGCTTGATAGTAATGGTAGTATTGCAAGTCTAAATCTCAAGTACTTTAACAACTATAACAATAATCATAGCTTTGTTTACATAAGAAAAGATTTACTTGATAAATATTTATTAGATACAAACTGTCAGTTTGCTTGGGCAATTTGGGGCGAGCGAGATGTTAGATTCCAATCAGAAGAAAGACGTCAAGAATATTTTAATGCTAATCCATTCAAAGAATATCAAGTCTTTCAAAAAGTAATTGAATATATAACATAGCAACTTTTAGATATAAATATATCTTCCATTCGCACTGCCTATCATACACACCAAATACCCCCCCCCTCACTTAACATAAGCACTTCTAATCTTCAAAATATCCTCCTCCAACTCTGAATTTTCCAAGCCTTTTGCTTCTAATTCAAGGAAGTATTGTTTTAGGGAATTTATAAAGCTTTCGTCTTCTAAGCAGGAGTAGAGTTGGTTTATTAGCTTGAGGATTTCGAAATGAGAGTGGAAAAAATCTGAATTATTTTCAATATTTTCTACATTTATGGAATTTAAGCCTAAATAAGATATTTCTAACCAAAAGCCCGACAATGCCAAACAAGATAAACTGTGCTGCTCTGACTTTGTGAAAATTTTATTTGCCTCGCCCAACAAACTATCAACAACTAAAAACAATTCATCTCTATCCTGAATGTTAGTTTCCACTTTTTTAACAAGACTTTCAAAATTTTTATTGCTAATTGCCAATTTTTCTGTCAAAATTTTTAAACTTTCTAAATATTCAGTACATAATTGCACTTTCTCAAAATATCTAACATAAGCCAAATCAGCTACAAACATTCCTAAAGCAAAACTTACCTCTTTAGAAGTTAAAAACATTTCTGCTGATTTAGAGTCTAACAAAATTTTAGAACTATAGCCTATCCTAACATCTTTTAAAATACCTAACATTTCGTTGTAGTCGGGGACTAAGGCAAAAATGCTGTCGTAATTAAGGTCTTTATCCTCAAATTGCACATCGCTTAAATCTGCTTTAATTTTCTTTTTTGCCTTGTAATTTTCACAAGAAATAAGCGAAAAAACTGATATGCAAATAACTAAAAAAAGTATTCTTTTCATTAATAAATTTCAATTTCATCAATAAAAATCCAAGAATTATAACCTGCACTTAAATGCCATTCTGGTAATTTTCCATAACTTTTAGCTACAACTTTTATATATCTGGCTTTAAAATTTTCACGCTCGTTTTTAAATTCTTGTATTTTTACTTCATAGTCATTATCAGGCATTTGCGAATCAGATTCATAGATTTTTGTAAAGTTAACTCCATCATTAGAAGCAAAATAACTTACTTTCTTAGGGAAAAATATCCAAGCTCGAATATCTTGCAAAAATCTTGCATTAATAAGATTGATTTCTTTCACTTCTTGCAAATCAACTATGGCTTCAAAATCTTGTCCCCTGTAGCCTTGCCACAAGCCACTTCTAAACCAGGCTTCGCCTTTAATAAAGTCAATTAAAGCATTGTCGCCACCTGCTGTATATTGAGGACTATATTCACTTATAAGCTTAATAGTTCTATTGTCGGGAATAAAAATTAATTCTGCTTCAATAGTTTTGCTTTGCTTTTTAGAATCCGATTTTGCATAGGCTTTTAATTTTGTAGTAGAATTAATTACTATAGGTTTTTCATATTTCTGTGGGTTTGCATTTTCCTCATCGTTTATGCTGTAATAAATTTCTGCATTTTTGTCAGCACAGTCCAAAGTCAATTCTACCTCATCTCTAAACGACCTAAAAGGAACATTGGTAAAAGGCACTGGCGTAATTATATTTTCTGTTATTTGCGATTGGTAAATGTCCTTTGCCTCTGTTGCTCTATTTGTTTCAGGTTCTGAAGCCATGAAAAACTCCAATTTGCCACCTTTCATAATGTCAGCATGACAGATATATGATTTTTTGTATTTTCTGCCATTCAATTTTACTTCTTTAACATAAATATTTTTTTCGGAATTATCATGTGCAATTATTTCAAAATGCTTACCATTTTCAAGCTGTATAGTAGCTTTGTCGAAAAGTGGACTTCCTAAATCATAAACTCCATTTGCAGGATTTACTGGATAAAATCCCATTGCCGACAATACATACCAGGCCGACATTTGTCCGCAATCTTCGTTACCGCAAAGTCCGTCGGGTTGTGCAGAATAAAGCTCTGACATAATTTTTCTTGCCATTGCTTGAGTTTTCCAAGGCTTGCCACAATAATTATACAAATAAGCCATATGATGACTTGGCTCGTTTCCATGAGCATACTGACCAATAAGCCCTGTAATATCAACTTGATGATTTCCAGAAGTTTGGCTTTCTTCAGAAAACATTTCGTCTAATTTTTTGGCAAATTTTTCATTTCCTCCATGCAATTCAATAAATCCCATAATATCTTGAGGAACATAAAAACTATATTGCCATGAATTTGCTTCGGTAAAATTAAAATTCACTTCCTTAGGGTCGAAAGGCTCTTGCCATGCAGCATTTAGCTTTGATTGCATAAATCCATTTTTTGGATTAAACACATTTTTATAAAATTGTGCTCTTTCTATAAATTCTTCGTAAACATCTTGTTTTCCCAAGTCTTTTGCGAACATTGCAATACACCAATCATCAAATGCGTATTCCAAAGCTTTAGACACGGATTCATGCTCCATATCAAGTGGAATATATCCGTATTTTGCAAATTCTGCTTTGCCTAATTCATCAGTTTTTGCAACAGAAATCATTGCTTCTAAAGCTAATTCTAAATCAAAATCTTTAATTCCCTTAAAATACGCATCAACAATAACTGGCACAGAGTGATAGCCAATCATACACATTGTTTCGTTAGCCGACAATTCCCACATTGGCAAAGCACCACCTTTTTTATATTGGTCTAAAAATGTTTTTATAAAATCTAAAGTTCTTTTCTCCTGAACTATTGTGTATAAAGGATGTGCAGCTCTATATGTGTCCCACAAAGAAAATACTGTATATGTTGTGTGCTGTGGATTTTCATAGTTTTCTAAATCTCTTGCTCTGTATTTTCCGTCAACATCGCAATAGATATTTGGGGCGCTATAAGCATGATATAAAGCTGAATAAAAGGCAATTCTGTCGTCTTCTTTGCCTCCTTCAATACGAATTTTACTAAGCTCTTTATCCCAAATATTTTTAGCATTTGTTTTTACTTTTTCAAAATCCCAATCTGCAATTTCTGCTTCTAAATTTTTCATTGCTCCCTCCTCGCCTGTTGCAGATAAGGCAACTTTTACAAGCAATTCATTTTCAGAATTAGAATCAACTTTAAAAACCAATCTATTATTTTTACCAACATAAATTGAAGGCGTTTGATTTGCAGAGTTTAGCTTAAAAGTCTTATTATCAACAAGTTCATCGTTCACAATTACATCAGATTCAAAATTAACAATGCTTACAGGTTGAGAAAAATCCATAACAAAATATAAAATTTGATTTTCTGCCCATGATTTTGAACGTCTTAAACCTACAAATCTTGTTTTTGAAATTGGTTTTACATAAGATTCCAAAACTTCATCTCTATGTTCTAAATCAAGCAATATATATTTTTCTTGAGGATTGTCGTAAACATATTTATGAAAGCCAACTCGCTCTGTAACAGTCAAATAAACATTTACTGCATTATCTTCTAAATAGGTTGAAAAATATCCTGGACTTGCAACAGTGTTGTCATATCTATATTTTGAAGCAATTTTATCTTTACTAAAATCATTATCGAAATTTGAAAAAGGCATTAGTAAAATATCGCCATAATCAGCCACTCCTGTTCCGCTCAAGTGAGTGTGAGCAAAACCATAAATTATCGAATCGCTATAATGAAATCCCGAACAGCCGTCCCAGCCTTCCAATCTTGTTTCTGGACCTAATTGCACCATTCCAAAAGGCAGCATCGCAGACGGGTGAGTGTGTCCATGAAAATCTGTTCCAATAAAAGGATTAACAAGCTCGGAATATTCTCCAACTATAAATTCTTTCTTAGGGCTTTCGTGAAAAAACAAAAGATAAACTAAAATAAAACTTACGGCTATTGTAAGTACGGTGGGGACAATTATTCTTTTCATAATTTTTATTTTATTTATATCAAACCTTTATCTGCAAAGCTATAAAAACTTTTGTCAGCAATTATAATATGGTCGAAAAAATTAATATCAAAAAACTCACAGGCATTTTTTATTTTTTTAGTAACTTCAACATCATTACCGCTTGGCACAGCGTTTCCCGAAGGGTGGTTATGAGCAATAATTACAGATTGAGCCAAATTATCTAAGGCGTTTTTCATTACTAATTTTATATCTATAAAAGTTCCTGTAGTACCTCCAGAACTTATTAGTTTACTGCTAATTACTGCATTTGCTCTATTTAAAAATAAGACATGAAATTCTTCGTGGCTTAAATCTCCCAATATAGGTTGAAAATAGTCGTAAACATCTTGACTTGATTTAATAATTTTTTGTTGTAAAACTTCTTCTTGTTTTCTTCGTCTTCCCAACTCCAAAGCTGCAAGAATAGTGCTTGCTTTAGCCAAGCCAACACCAGAATATTTCATTAAATCTTTAGCAGTTATTTTGCCCAATAAGTTTAAGTTGTTTGAAACGTCATTTAAAATGCTTCGCGACAATTCTATTGCCGACTGATTTGCAGAACCAGAACCTAACAAAATTGCAAGAAGCTCGACATCGCTTAGAGCTTGACTTCCTTTCTGCAAGATTTTTTCGCGGGGTTTATCATCATCTGCCCAATACTTTATAGACTTTTTATTTCTCATAAAATTTTGTAATCTTTTGTAAAAATACAAATAATATAGAAATAAAAAAAACTGCTACGAAAATTTCGCAACAGTTTTTAATAGTGTATTACTTAAAAATCTATTTTATGCTAATGAATTTACGTGCTTAGCTATAGAAGATTTTATGTTTGCAGCTTTATTGCTATGAATAATATTTTTCTTAGCAAGTTTATCAAGCAATGCAGTTACTTTTGGTAACATTTCTTCTGCTTCTGCTTTATTTGTTGAAGCTCTTAAATCACGAACAGCATTACGAGTAGTACGAGCATAGTATTTATTGTGTACTCTTCTAGCTTCACTTTTTCTAATTCGTTTTTTTGCGGACTGATGATGTGCCATAATATCTTTATTTTCTAATATTAAATTATTTACTTCCCAAAATTGGACTGCAAAGATACAATAATTTTTTATTCAAACAAGTTTATTTAGGAAATATTTTTTATTTTTTTGAGTTAATGCTAAAAGCACTCGCAGAATTGAGTTTTGTTTATAAATTTTAAAGATTGCTAAACTTTCAACTAAGTTTATTGTGTTGTCCTTGCGGGCAAAGATTTTGAGGGTATTTGTTACCGCAGGCTGCGCCTACGGTTAATCACATGTTGTCCTACGGACAAGTCACACTCGCTCACCTACTCACTCGAATTTATAATCCGAGTGTACCACTACCACAAACTTTTTACTTTACGAACTTTAAAAACTTTATTAACTTTCAACTGAATTTATTGTGTGAAGAAATCAAACCTAATGAGGAATTATATGTTAATTTATTTTTAACGTAATGAACGAACTGCTCGCACTTTTAATGTTGAATTAAACCTAAAATACGTTTCTTTTCCACTTCCAAAATGCTTTGTGTAATATTCTACAGAACTGAAATTATCTGATGTCCAATAAGATGTGTCTTTAAAACCTCCTATTACATCTTTATTGCTGTAAATCATTTGCATTTCTACTAATGTTGGCAATCTCCAATCTGAATATCCTCCAACATTAGAGTGTTCACAATAATACTTTGCACTTTCCCAATTCACAGACAATGTGGTAATATCTTGTTTTTGAACGTGAATATTACCAACTTGCATAAATGTAGGTGCCCCACCATTACCGTCCATTCCTGTGGTAAGTAAAATAGTAGATGCAAATCCATCGGAAGCAGTTACAGATATAGTAGCATAATTTTCGCCTTTTATAGCACTTTTATCTACACTTACATTTATCGCCTGCGAAGACTCTGCATTTAAACTTCCTTGATTTGGTGTAACAGTAATCCAATCACAATTATTTGACACTTCCCATTGCAATGACGTTTGCCCATGGTTTGTAATGGTAAAATTTTGTATATTCCCTAAACTAAAATCTAAATATGCTTTATTCATATTCAAATTGCCAATACTTTTAACAATACGTATATTCGGTTGTACAGTTTTGCCTGCCACAACATCAATAGAATGAGTAGTACTTACGTAATTTTCTTTAAAAACTTGTAAATTACATTTTCCTTCTTTGACTTGTGCAAACACAAATCTACCATCACTTCCAGTTGGAGTTGCCATTCCGTTTTGAACTATCAAAACATAAGCATTATACAACAAATCGCCATTGCTTTGGTCAGTAATAGTTGCCTCTATGCTACCGTATTTTTTTTCAGTATCTAAGTCTTCTTTTTTGCAACTCCCAAAAAGCAAAAGAGCAGAAATCAATATATAAATGAGTTTTTGCATAACTTTTTTAGTATTAATTATGGTAATGTACGAACAGCTCGAACTGACAATAACGCCTCACATTCATAATCTACTGAATAGTGAAAATCATCTGTATTTACGATTGTCATGTGACACGATGCAGATGATCTTTCAGTACTACTCCAATACTCGTTACCAATAAAATTACCTATTGAAAGGCTTCGTATAATAATGTTTCGTAATTCTTCCAAATTGGGCAGACGCCAATCTGTAAATCCACCTACATTTGAATTATTACATAATGATTCTGCTTCATTAAAAAAACAACCTGTACATATATCATATCGCTGAACCATTAAATTCAAATCAGCAAAAATTATATATGGCAACATTGTTGTTGTAGTAAAACTTTCACTTTCAATAGAATAAAATGTATAGGAGCCATATTTTACATAAGTTCTGACAAAGTATGTAGTATTATTTTGGAGTCCTTGAACTTGATAAGAAAATACCTTATTTGCTGGACCGGTTCCTGCAATCACTATTTTGTTAATACAATTTTCTATTGTTGGATTAGAATTAAGTGAATAAACAAAACCACGCTCACTATATGAAAGATTTCCATTCTGAGATATATAACCTTGAAAAGTAGCAGAATTTTCATCAATATTAATAACTGGATACACATAAGGGATTGAATGTTTTTCATGAGTTGCAGCAACTGTTAATTCTGCACTGCCATTATTTGAAGTAATATTCAACACATAATTATTAATACCTTCTGCTAAAATACTTCTATCAATAGTAATTTTTATTGGTGTTTGTTGCCCTGCCTGTATTATACCTTCTGTTTTGCTCAAAGATGTAATCCACGCACAGTTTTCTTCTGCCATCCATTCCAAAGTTTCGGGGCTGTCATTAAAAATATTGAAAATACGCTCTGTAACATTGTCATCGCTCCCAAAATCAAGCATGGTCATATTCTTTCCATTTGCATCAACAATTCTCAACGCGGCAGGTAGTTTTTCTATAGGTACATCTACATTAGTAGTTTTGCCACTTTCTACCATAACATTGTAGTTTAAAAGTTCGGCATAACCAGTTTTACTAACCGAAAGAGTATATAGTCCTGCCTCTAGTTCAGGTATTTCAAAATGTCCGTCATTACCAGTTTGATAAGTAGTTCCATCTTGTTGCAAGCGTACAACAGCTGAGCGTATCAATTCACCTGTAGCTTTGTCACTTACTACTCCCGATATACTACCAGGCAGGTCAGGTTCTTTATTACAAGCAGTAAAAACAACACTCATTGTTATAGCTATTAAACCCAAAATTTTAAATTTTTTAGTCATTTCCTTATTGATTTTTGGTTAATAAAATATTTGCTTCAGTACTTTCACCACTTACTGCATAAACAATTTTACGATTAGTTTGGTAACCGCTTTTTTGTACGGTAATAGTATATTGTTTTGCTTCTAAGTCTTTAAACTCAAATCTGCCGTCTGTTCCTGTGGTTTGACTATTGCCTCCAGGACTTATAATGATGCTCGCATTGGAAATCAATTCACCTGTTTCACTATCACTCACAATGCCATACACATCGCCGTAAAGGTCATACTCCGTTTTGTTACAACTACTAAAGATACTAAGTGTCAGCATTAAACAAAATATTAATATTAGATTTTTCATCTTTAAATTTATTATTAAAATTTTACATACATACCAACCCCACAGTTCATACCCAAATATGAAGGCTGCACTGTCGGTATAAAACTAATATCAGCTTTACCCACTTGAATGTGTGATTTGCCTTTTGCTACTGTACCGTCAATAATGTTCCACACATATAACACACTTGCACCGGCAATACACACTACACCAATAGTTTGAAACATATTTGCATTATCGGTATAATACTTACGTAAAGTGGTATTATGTGTTGAGTTTGCTTTTACAATATTATTGGCACGCAAAGAATAGCTGGTTACAATTCCACCGATCATTATTGCTTCGCCGGCAATAAAACAAACTCCCTTGCTCATACTACCTTTATAAATTTGAAACATGCCGGGTACAAAAGCACGTGCAGAAAATGGATATTTATCAGTAATTTCAATATCTTCTAGTTTATAAGAAGGGTTTTTTAGCGTTTGATATAAAAAATATCCTTTAAAATTTCCATTTTCACAAGTTTCCCACCATTCTGCAACTGCTTTTGATTTTATTTTTATTCTATCTTCACCAACAGTTTCTTTCCTTCTACGATTTATTTCTTCTTCGGCTTTAAGTCTGGTATTATCTCGCGAATTACCCGACTCTACGACTACTTCCAGATAAGAATTATCCAACGTTTTGTGATACGTACTTTTTGCCCAAGTTGGTCTATTTCCACCACACTGTGTCCATTGTGAATATACCAACATAGGACATAGTACAATTATTATAAAGAATATTTTTTTCATTATTCTTCTAGTTTTTCATCGTTTTCAAAAACCTTAAAAGCAGATTCTCTAAAAGTAGCTTCACTTTGGCGTACTTTTTCTCTTTCGTCTGCTGATAATGATTTGCTTTCTTTCAATCCTTCAATAAGTTTGTTTGTTAATTCCGCTTTTTTTACCAAAATCCCCATATAAATTCGAATATAACCAGCATCATCAGTTGCTGTTTGCTCAAAACAATCTTGCTCTGTATCATTTAAATATTTATCAATTATCAGTTCTCCTGCACTTTCAATATGTTGAGCAAAATTACTTTTAGCATCAAAATCCATTTGGTCAATATAATCGCGTGTAACTTTTTTGTAAGCACCACCTATTTTTTCTTTCAACTGTGCCTGACAATCGCGCAATAACTTAGTAATAGTACCTGTGTTAAAATCGTCTTCAAATACACGAATAGTACCATGAGCAGCATAATTTTCTGGGTCGTCATACATTGTGCAAGGCATTTCATAGGTTTCAACAAGTGGTTTTTGCTTTTCATATTTATTTTCACGATTTTCGCGACGTTTGTCATTACGACTTTGTGCAGAAATTTCATTCACACATATTATTGATATAAAGGCTACTGCCAATAATACTTTAAAATTTACTGATTTCATTTTTATTTAATTAATTAAGTTTTTAAATGATAAATTATTCTTGTGATTGTGTAAAATCATTGTATTCTTTGTTGTTAGATTCCTCAAAAACTTTAAAAGCACTTTCTCTGAACTTTTTTTCGTTGAAACGCACTTCCATTTGTTTGTCTTTTGTGATTTCTTTTACGGCATCATCAATAAATTTCTTTTTGCTCACTTTAACGGTCATATACATAGTGATCATTCCATTTGCATCGGGAGCAGAGTTTTTACGACAAACCTCATACGTTTCGTTAATTTTTGCTTTTACCACAAGGTCACCAGCACTTTCAATATGTTCGTTGGCATAGTTACCTTCGTCTGTATTCATTTGATCAAAATAGTCCCTTGTAACCGATTTATAAACGGAAGCAAGCTTTTGACGCATAAGCAATTGTGTAGAACGCAATAGCGCTGTAGGAGCAGTGTTAATACTGCTTTGTTTGAATTGACGTACTCCTGTAGCATAGAACCACTCGTCATCGTCATACATTTGGCAAGGCATTTCAGTAACTTCTGCCAAACGCTGTGCCTGTGCTCTTGCATTTTCTTCCGCGATTGCGGCATCTGCTTCACGTTGCTTTGCCGCACGTTCAGACGCAGCTTTCGCATCGTCAAGTTCCTGCTGTGCCTTGATTAAGGCTGCCTCGTCTTGCATTTGCTTTACTTTTTGTTCGGTTGTTGGTTCTACCACGCTTTTTTTACTAGCACAACTCACTGAGAGTAAGATTACAAATATTGCTGTAACCGCAATTGTAAATGTGTTTTTCATAAAAAATAATTTTAATTAGGTTCAGTTCCAAAACCTGTTAAAAAATTACATAAAAAAAGCGTGGAACTGAGCTTATCTGATTCTTAGGTTCTGGTAAACCTCATCTACAAATAAGAAAGTCCACGCCGAGCGTGAACGTTTACTTAATATTCCTGTAGATGTTCTAAATTTACCAGATTTAAGAATCAGGAATAAAAGCTAACGCTTTTTATTTTAATATTTTACTTATTTTAAGTCATCTTTTTTATTCAAATTTATGTTTTTAAAATTATTAGTTATCAAATATACCTCTGCTTCTATCACACACAAACAACAAAATTCTGTAGCATTGGTATAATTATTACCAAATTTATTTCACAAATATAATTGTTTTTTAAATATCATCAAATAAATTTTGAAAAATTGATAAACTTTCAACTAATTTTATTGTGTTGCCCTTGCGGGCAAGGCTTTTGAGGGTACTTGTTACCGCAGGCTGCGCCTACGGTTAATCACATGTTGTCCTACGGACAAGTCAGTTAAAAGTTTATAAAGTAAAAAGTTTGTAAAGTTGGAGAATGTAGAAGTTAATAATAAAAAGAGACTGTCTCATTTTAAGTCAGTCTCTTGTTTATATATTGGTTTATTGCTTCGGACCCAAACCAAAAAGGTCCTACTATTTTTGTTTAGCAATGATTACATCATTCCGCCCATGCCTCCCATTCCTTGGTTTGGCATTTGCATTTCTGGGTGTTCTTCTTTTTCTTCGGCTATTACGCATTCAGTTGTTAGCAACATTCCTGCGATACTAGCAGCATTTTCTAGTGCTACTCTAGCAACTTTAGCAGGGTCAATCACTCCTGATTCGTATAGATTTTCATAAACATCAGTTCTTGCGTTATATCCGTAATCGCCTTTACCTTCTTTTACTTTTTGAACAATTACCGAACCTTCTTTTCCTGCATTTTCAACAATTCTGCGAAGTGGTTCTTCTAATGCTCTCAATACTATAGAAACACCAAGTTTTTCGTCTTCGTTTTCAACTTTTATTTTGTTTAAAGCCGAAATAGCTCTAATATATGCTACTCCACCACCTGGAATAATACCTTCTTCAACTGCTGCACGCGTTGCTGATAAAGCGTCTTCATATCTATCTTTTTTCTCTTTCATTTCAACTTCTGTAGTTGCTCCTACATAAATTACAGCAACTCCACCAGCAAGTTTTGCCAATCTTTCTTGAAGTTTTTCTTTATCATATTCGCTAGTTGTGATTTCGATTTGCTTTTTAATTTGAGCTACTCTAGCTTGAATTTGTTCTTTATTTCCAACGCCATCAACTATTGTAGTGTTTTCTTTATCAATCACAACTTTTTCAGCTTTTCCAAGTTGAGAAATATTTGCATTTTCTAATTTCAGTCCTCTTTCTTCGGTAATTACTTCACCACCTGTAAGGATTGCAATATCTTGAAGCATTTCTTTTCTTCTATCGCCAAAGCCAGGAGCTTTAACTGCTGCTATTCTTAATGTACCACGTAAACGATTCACAACTAAAGTTGCTAATGCTTCGCCTTCAACATCTTCAGCAATAATTAGCAGTTGTCTTCCTTCTTGTGCTACTGGTTCTAATACTGGTAGCAAATCTTTCATAGAAGATATTTTTTTATCGGTAATTAGAATATATGGAGATTCTAAAACAGCTTCCATTTTTTCGCCATCAGTAATGAAATAAGGAGAAATATATCCTCTATCAAATTGCATACCTTCAACAACTTTCACTTCTGTATCAGTTCCTTTTGCTGCTTCGATTGTAATAACGCCTTCTTTCTTTACTTTTTCCATTGCTTTTGCGATGTCTTTACCAATTGCAGAATCGTTATTAGCCGACACCATTGCAATTTGTTCTATTTTGCTAATGTCGTTTCCAATAGATTTGCTCATTTTCTTAATTTCATCTACAACTGTACTAACAGCTTTGTCAATACCGCGTTTTAAGTCCATTGGGTTAGCACCTGCGGTAACGTTTTTAAGTCCAACGCCAACAATAGATTGAGCTAAAACTGTTGCTGTAGTAGTTCCGTCTCCTGCATCATCGTTAGTTTTTGATGCAACTTCTTTTACCATTTGAGCACCCATATTCATAAATGGATCTTTAAGTTCTATTTCTTTAGCAACTGTAACACCGTCTTTTGTAATTTGAGGTGCGCCAAATTTTTTCTCAATAACAACATTTCTGCCTTTTGGCCCTAAAGTAACTTTTACTGCGTCTGCCAAAGAGTCAACACCTTTTTTTAGTAGGTCTCTAGCTTCTATTTCAAATTTAATTTCTTTTGCCATAATATTTTTACAATTTTAAGATTTTATAATTATTATTCGATAACTAATAAAATGTCAGATTGGTTCATTATTAGATAGTCAACATCATCGACTTTAATTTCGGTTCCGCTGTATTTTCCGAACAAAACCATATCACCAACCTTAACTTCCATTTTTTCACCTTCTTTTGCGCTTCCTACCGCAACAATTTTACCTTTAAGAGGTTTTTCTTGTGCTGAATCTGGAATAATAATTCCACTTGATGTTTTTTGTTCTGCGGCAAGTGGTTGAATAAGTACTTTTCCCGCCATTGGTCTTCCAATTTTTGTCATATCTCTTTTTTTAATTTTAGTTAAACAATTATTATATAAATATACAAAATCCGATTTGCCAAAACTATGCCATTTGTAAAAACATGACAAAACATTCAGACAAATCGGATTTTAGTCTTATTGAACTGACAAAATGTCTATTTTTTTAAGAATTTAAAATTTTTGCCTAAGTACATTGCACTGTCGCCTAAACCTTCTTCAATTCTTAGTAATTGGTTATATTTTGCAATTCTATCGCTTCTAGAAGCAGAACCTGTTTTAATTAAACCTGTATTTAAAGCAACTGCTAATTCGGCAATAAATACGTCTTCTGTTTCTCCAGAACGATGGCTTATAACAGCAGTATAAGAGTTATTGTGAGCAAGATTTACTGCTTCTATAGTTTCGCTAACTGTACCTATTTGATTTAATTTTATCAAAATAGAGTTTGCTGTTTTTTCTTTAATTCCTTTTGCTAAACGAGCTGGATTAGTAACGAACAAGTCGTCTCCAACTATTTGAATTTTATCTCCTAATTTGTCTGTCATTTGTTTCCAACCTGCCCAGTCGTCTTGGTCTAGACCGTCTTCGATAGAGATTACTGGATATTTTTTAGTCCATTCTACCCAATATTCAACCATTTGTTCTGATGTCATTTTACTGCCATTAGATTCGAAGATATACATGTTTTTATCTTTATGATAAAATTCTGAAGCTGCTGCATCAAGAGCGATAAACACATCTTCGCCTGGTTTGTATCCAGCTCTTTCAATTCCTTTTAGAACGTATTCTATTGCTTCTTCGTTTGATTTAAGGTTTGGAGCAAATCCACCTTCATCACCTACGTTAGTTGCATAGCCTCCGCTTTTTAGAACTGCTTTTAGATTATGAAAAATTTCTGTTCCCATTCTTAGAGCTTCGCTAAAAGTTGGTGCAGAAACTGGCATAATCATAAACTCCTGAATATCAATTAGGTTATCTGCATGTTGACCTCCATTTAGAATATTCATCAATGGAATTGGTAAAACTCTTGCATTAACTCCACCTAGATAGTTATACAATGACAATCCGTGTTCTGTTGATGCTGCTTGAGCACAAGCCATTGAAACTGCCAACATTGCATTTGCTCCCAAGTTTGATTTATTTGCAGTTCCATCGAGTTTTATCAAAGCTGAGTCGATAGATAATTGGTCTTCAACATAAAAACCTTTAAGGTTTTCATCAATTACAGAATTGACGTTATGTACAGCTTGAAGCACTCCTTTACCGAGATATTTTGTTTTATCGTTATCTCTTAACTCTACAGCCTCGTAAGCTCCTGTTGACGCTCCACTTGGAACGGCTGCTCTACCAACAACTCCTTGTGTTGTATAAACTTCTACTTCTACTGTTGGATTTCCTCTTGAATCCAAAATTTGTCTTGCATTAATATTTGCTATTTGTCCCATAATAAAATTAAGTTTTTTTCAAATATAACATAAAAAAGGGGATATACAATACCCCCCTATTAAAATATTATTTTTTTATCATTAGTCTTACTTTTTTTCTTCAGCATCTTGGTCTTTTTCTTCCTCAACACTTTCTTCTACTTCAGCAACAGGTTCTTCTGCAACAGGTTCTTCTGTTGTTTCTACAGCAGTTTCTTCAAGTGCATTTTCGGTATTGCTAACTACTTCTTCAACTTCTTGTACTTGTTCTTCAGTTTTAGCCTTACCAGACTTTCTACCTCTTGAACGACGGCTTGTTTTCTTTTTAGTTTCTTTAGCTTCGAGCATAGCTTCGTTGTAGTCAACCAACTCAATTATACACATATCAGCGTTATCTCCTAAACGAGTTCCTGTTCTCAATATTCTAGTATAACCACCTGGGCGGTCTGCTATTTTAACAGCTACATCGCGGAACAATTCAGCTACAGCTTCTTTATTTTCTAAATAGCTAAATACAACCCTTCTATTATGTGTAGTATCTTCTTTTGATTTTGTAAGAAGAGGTTCTATATATACTCTAAGTGCTTTTGCTTTTGCAACAGTAGTTCTAATACGTTTATGCACAATTAGCGAAGCTGCCATATTAGACAACATTGCTTGTCTGTGTGCACTCGTTCTACCTAAATGATTAAATTTCTTATTATGTCTCATTTCTTATAATATTATTCCTTGTCCAACTTATATTTTGAAATATCCATACCAAAGTTCAAATTTTTCATTTCTAAAAGATTTTCAAGTTCGGTAAGTGATTTTTTACCAAAGTTTCTAAACTTCAACAAATCAGTTCTATTAAATTGTACTAAATCTCCTAAACTGTCGATTTCTGCTGCTTTTAAGCAATTAAGTGCTCTAACTGAAAGGTCGAGGTCAACTAATTTAGTTTTTAGTAACTGACGCATTCTTAGAACTTCTTCATCAAACTCGTCGTTAGCTAATCTATCGTCATCATCTAAAGTAATTTTCTCGTCAGAGAATAACATAAAGTGCTGTATTAAAATTTTTGCAGCTTCTTTTAATGCGTCTTTAGGATGAATAGAGCCATCAGTATCAATTTCTATCAATAATTTTTCGTAGTCTGTTTTTTGTTCTACACGCATATTTTCTATGTAATATTTTACATTTCTAATAGGTGTAAACACAGAACCGATTGGAATAACTCCAATAAGGTCGTCTATTGATTTATTATCTTCTGGAGATACATAACCACGTCCTTTAACTATATTTAATTCCAATCTTAGATTTACATTAGAGTTCATTCTACAAATTAGCAAATCGGGATTTAAAATTTTAAAACCAGATAAAAACTTGCCAATATCTCCTGCTCTAAATTCTTCTTGTCCAGAAATTACAACTGTAACAAGCTCGTGGTTCATATCTTCTATTTGTTGTTTAAAACGTATTTGTTTTAATTGCAACACAATTTCGGTAACGTCTTCCATCACTCCAGGTATTGTAGAGAATTCGTGATCTACTCCATCAATTTTTACTGATGAAATAGCAAATCCTTCGAGTGATGATAGTAATATTCTTCTCAATGCGTTGCCTACTGTAATTCCATAACCTGGTTCTAGAGGGCGAAACTCAAACTTTCCGTGAAAGTCTGTTGCCTCTAGCATTACTACTTTATCGGGTTTTTGAAATGCTAAAATTGCCATTTACTTTAATTTTTATTTTGAATACAATTCAACTATTAACTGTTCTTTAATGTTTTCTGGTATGTCTTCTCTTTCTGGGATAGACATAAATTTACCTGCCATTGCATCAGCGTCCCATTCTAGCCAAGGATATTTGCTATGATTAAATCCGCTCAATGCGTTGTTAACCACTTCTAAAGATTTAGATCTTTCTCTAACTCCAACTATATCGCCTGGTTTTATTTGATAAGACGGTATATTGCAAACCTTGTCATTAACAACGATATGACGATGTGACACTAATTGGCGTGCAGCTGCTCTTGTTGGTGCAAGTCCTAAACGAAAAACAACATTATCCAAACGAGATTCTAAAAGTTGTAATAATACAACACCAGTAACACCTTTTTTGCTATCAGCTTTTTTAAATGTGTTGCGGAATTGTCTTTCTAAAAGCCCGTAAGTATATTTTACTTTTTGCTTTTCTCTCAACTGGATACCATATTCAGAAGTTTTTTTCCTTTTTTTGTTAAGACCATGTATTCCTGGAGGATAGTTTTTCTTTTCCAAAACTTTATCTGGTCCGTAGATTGGTTCTCCGAATTTTCTTGCAATTTTTGATCGCGGTCCTGTATATCTTGCCATTTCCTTATTCTTATTAATTTATTATTAAACTCTTCTTCTTTTAGGTGGTCTGCAACCATTGTGTGGTAAAGGAGTTACGTCAACTATTTCGGTAACTTCAATTCCTAAATTGTGTAAAGTTCTTATAGCAGATTCACGTCCTGCACCTGGTCCTTTTACGAAAGCTTTAACTTTGCGTAATCCTAAATCAAAAGCAACTTTTCCACAATCTTCTGCTGCCCTTTGACCTGCATAAGGTGTGTTCTTTTTAGAGCCTCTAAAATTATTTTTTCCGGAAGATGACCATGAAATAACTTGTCCTTCATTATTTGTTAAAGTAACAATAATGTTATTAAAAGACGTATGTATGTGTGCCTGTCCGGTTGACTCTACTTTAACTACACGTTTTTTTGTAACTTTAGTTTTCTTAGCCATATCTCAATTATTTCTTTTTATTGGCAATAGTTTTCTTTTTACCTCTACGAGTTCTTGCATTATTTTTTGTTTGCTGTCCTCTTAATGGTAAACCGATACGATGACGGATACCGCGATAGCAACCAATATCTTGCAAGCGTTTAATGTTAAGTTGAACTTCACTTCTAAGTTCACCTTCAAGACGAAACTGACCTACAGCCTCACGAATTGCTGCCATTTGGTCATCGTTCCAATCTTTTGCCTTTATGTTTCGGTCAACACCAGCTTCGCCTAAAATTTTATTTGCTCTGCTGCGACCAATTCCATAGATGTAGGTAAGCGCGACTTCTCCTCGCTTGTTGTCTGGTATATCTACACCTGCTATTCTTGCCATATTCGTAAATTTGTTTAAATTATTAATTAATTATTACCCTTGACGTTGGTTATATCTAGGGTTTTTCTTATTTATCACGTAAACTCTACCTTTTCTTTTAACGATTATACAATCGTCTGATCTCTTTTTTACAGATGCTCTTACTTTCATTGTTTTAATATTTTTTATTTGTACCTGTATATTATTCTTCCTTTTGTTAGATCGTAAGGCGACATTTCCAATTTAACTTTATCGCCCGGCAAAATACGTATATAATGCATACGCATTTTACCTGAAATATGGGCGATGATAACATGTCCATTTTCAAGTTCAACACGAAACATTGCATTAGATAATGCTTCAATAATTGTTCCGTCCAATTCTATAGAAGCTTGTTTTGCCATAAACTAACTTTTTTTACTTTTTAAAACTTCTTCAATCATTCCAAAATCAGATAATATATCTGCTTTTCCATCTCTAACTACCACTGTATGCTCAAAATGAGCTGACGGTTTTCCGTCTTTTGTTCTAATTGTCCAACCATCATATTCTTGGTAAATATGTTGTTTTCCAAGATTAATCATTGGCTCAATTGCTATGGTCATTCTGTCAACTAATTTAATTCCTTTTCCAGGTTTTCCATAATTAGGAACTTCTGGATCTTCGTGCAATTTTTTTCCTATTCCGTGTCCCACTAACTCTCTAACGACAGAATATCCATTAGACTCTGCATGCTTTTGAATAGCATATCCAATATCGCCGATACTGTTTCCGCTAACTGCTTGCTCTATTCCTTTGTAAAGACATTCTTTTGTACACACCAACAAAGCCTTTACTTCAGGACTTACTTCTCCCACTTCAAAAGTATAGCAAGAGTCTCCGTTGAAACCATTCATCACTACACCACAATCAACCGACACTATATCTCCATGTTTCAACATATAGCCCGAAGGAATACCATGCACTACGACATCGTTTACCGAGATACATAAACTATTTGGAAAGCCATTATAGTTTAAAAACCCCGGAACTCCGCCATTAGCTCTGATAAACTCTTCAGCCAATTTGTCGAGGAATAATGTTGAAACTCCTTCACCAATTTCGTTTGCAAGCATTGCAAGTGTTCTCGACACAAGCAAATTGCTTTTTCTCATTAATTCAATTTCTTCCTCGCTCTTTCTATAAATCATCAAAGAACCTTTCTTTTATATTGTAGAGTACGAGCCTCTACCTTTTATTCTACCACTTTTTGTTAATCCGTCATAGTGACGCATTAATAAGTGACTTTCGATTTGTTGTAGTGTATCTAATATTACCCCTACAAGAATCAAAAGTGAAGTACCTCCAAAGAACTGTGCAAACTGAGCGTTAACACCTGCAAGTTGAGCCAAAGCTGGCATAATTGCAATAAACGCCAAGAAGATAGAACCTGGAAGTGTAATTTTCGACATAATACTGTCTAAAAATTCAACAGTTTTTTTACCTGGTTTAATTCCAGGGATAAATCCACCGTTTTTCTTCATATCTTCAGCCATTTGCTGAGGATTTATTGTTACTGCTGTATAGAAATATGTAAAGACTATAATCAGTAATGCAAATGTTAAATTATACCAAAATCCAGTATAATTTGAAAAAGCAGTAGCAAAAGCTCCCATATTTTCACCACCAAATCCTGCAATCATCAAAGGCACAAACATTAAAGCTTGAGCAAAGATAATTGGCATTACCCCAGCAGCATTTACTTTTAGAGGTATGTATTGTCTTACACCACCATATTGTTTGTTTCCGACAACTCTTTTAGCATATTGAACAGGTATTCTTCTAACAGCTTGAACAAGTGCTATTGATACCATGAAAATTACAAACAATATTATTAACTCAATTAATACAAACAATAAACCACCTGCTGCTTTATACTGTGTTGTTATCTCGGCAGTAAATGCGAATGGCAATCTTGCTATAATACCGACCATAATTATCAATGAAATTCCATTTCCTAAGCCTCTGTCGGTAATTTTCTCACCCAACCACATAACAAACATGGTGCCTGCTGTCAAAATTAGTACTGTGGAAATATAGAAAAAATTTCCTTGAAGTACAAATGCTGAGCTAGGCAAGGTGTGGTGTAGGTTAGCGATATAACTAGGAGATTGAATAATAAGAATACCTATAGTCAAATAGCGTGTTATTTGATTAATTTTTTTCCTACCACTTTCTCCCTCTTTTTGTAGTCGTTGAAAATAAGGAACAGCAATTCCTAATAATTGCACAACGATACTAGCCGAGATATATGGCATAATCCCTAAGGCAAAAATTGATGCTTTAGAAAATGCTCCACCGGAAAACATATCTAAAAGACTTAACACGCCTTCTTTAGTTTGGCTTTCCAATTCAGTTAGCTGATTGGGATCGATTCCCGGCAACACGATATGAGCACCTAACCTATAAATAAGTATATATCCAAGGGTTATGAAAATCCTTGAACGTAGATCCTCAATCTTAAAAATGTTTTTTATTGTTTCAATAAACCTTTTCATTTATTAAATTTTTTCAATATTTCCACCTAATGCTTCTATTTTCTCTATTGCTGTTTTAGAAAAAGCGTGAGCTTTAACTGTTAGTTTAACAGAAAGTTCGCCATTTCCTAAAATTTTAATTAAATCTTTTTTAGAAACCAATCCATTTTCAACTAGTGTATCAACAGATATTTCGCTAAGTTTTTTGGTTTCTGCCAAAGTTTGTAAAATAGAAACATTGATACCTTTATATTCGATACGATTACGATTTGTAAATCCAAATTTTGGAGAAGTTCTTTGCAAAGGCATTTGTCCTCCTTCAAAACCTATTTTACGTTTATAGCCGGATCTTGATTTTGCACCTTTATGTCCTCTTGTAGAAGTTCCGCCATTACCTGAACCTTGACCTCTACCTATTCTTTTTCTTTTCTTGATAGAACCTTCTGCTGGTGTTAAACTACTTAAATCCATAATATAAATATTTTTTAATTATTATATTTCTTCAACTTTTACTAAGTGGCGTACTTTCGTTACCATTCCTAAAATCTGTGGGTTTGCTTCATGCTCAACCGAGTGATTTAATTTTCTAATACCCAAAGCCTCTAAAGTTTGTTTTTGACGCTCAGTACTTCCGATTTTACTTTTTATTTGAGTAATTCTAATTTTAGCCATAACTAAATTTTTATCCATTAAATACTTTATCGAGACTTACTTGTCGTTGATAAGCGACATCGTTTGCATCTCTTAATTCTATAAGTGCGGCAAAAGTAGCTTTAACAAGGTTATGAGGATTTGAAGATCCTTTAGACTTTGCCAAAATATCAGTAATTCCAGCACTTTCTAAAACTGCACGCATCGCACCACCAGCTTTAACTCCAGAACCTGAAGTTGCAGGTTTTAACCATACCTTAGCTCCGCCATATTTTGCAGCTTGCTCATGAGGAATTGTTCCTTTTAGTACTGGTATTTTTACTAAATTTTTCTTAGCTTCTTCAACTGCTTTACCAATAGCAGTAGTAACCTCACTGGCTTTTCCTAAACCGTATCCTACTACGCCGTTTTCATTTCCTACTACCACAATAGCAGAAAAACTAAATGTTCTACCTCCTTTTGTAACTTTTGTTACTCTTTGGATACTAACAAGTCTGTCTTTTAATTCCAGATCGCTAGTTGTTTTTACTTTTCTAATATTCCTTAACATAGCTATTATAGTTTAAGTCCACCTTCTCTTGCACCATCAGCTAAAGCTTTTACTTTACCATGATACAAGTAACCATTTCTATCAAATACCACTTGTGTGATGCCAGCTTCTAAAGCAAGTTTTGCAATTAGTTTTCCAACCATTGCTGCTTTTTGAGATTTTGTTGCTTTAGTTTCAGCAATATCTTTATGTTTAGAGCTTGCTGCTACTAATGTTCTAGCACTAACATCATCAATTACCTGAACGCTTATTTGCTTATTACTGCGAAACACAGACATTCTAGGTTTTTCGGCAGTACCAAACACTTTACCGCGGATACTGCGTTTTATTCTTAATCGTCTTTCTATTTTATAAGATAAAGCCATCTTTTTAAATTTTTACAAATTAGACTTTAGCAGATTTACCTGCTTTTCTACGTAATTCTTCGTTAACAAATTTAATACCTTTTCCTTTATAAGGTTCTGGTGGTCTTAGAGAACGAATTTTTGCTGCAACCTGTCCAAGCAATTGTTTGTCTGCACATTTCATTTTCAAAATAGTGTTTCCACGTCTTTCGCTTATACATTCTGCTTGGATTTCTTTTGGTAATTCAAGCAAAACGCTGTGAGAAAAGCCTAATGACATATCCAATACTTGTCCATTAAGTTCGGCTTTAAACCCAACGCCAATAAATTCTTGTTCGGTAGTAAAACCTTCAGAAACTCCCTTAACCATATTTGCTACTAAAGCTCTATACAAACCATGTTTTGATCTATTTTCTTTTTCATCATTTGGTCTGCTTACAGTTAAAACGTTTCCGTCAATTGTTAATTTTATAGCTGGATCAACCTGCTGTTTAAGTTCTCCCAAAGCTCCTTTTACTGTTACAAGATTTGTGTCTGAAACATTTACTGTAACATTTGCAGGTATAGTTATGGGCAATTTACCAATTCTTGACATTTTTCAATTTTTTAATAAACGTAACACAATACTTCACCGCCAATATTTTCTCTACGAGCTTCTTTGTCGGTCATTACACCTTTATTTGTTGATAAAATAGCAATACCTAAACCATTTAATACTCTTGGTAGGTTTTCGGCATTTACATATTTTCTCAAACCAGGTTTACTTACTCTCTCTAATTTTTTTATAGCTGAGAATTTGGTTACGGGATGATATTTAAGAGCAATCTTAATATTTCCTTGATAACCGATATCCTCGAACTTATAATTCAAAATATAACCTTTATCAAAAAGCACTTTTGTCATTTCGCGCTTAATGTTTGAACCAGGAATTTCAACAACTTTATGTCCTGCCATAATGGCATTTCTGATTCTGGTTAAATAATCTGCAATAGGATCAGTCATTATTCAAAATTTTAAAATTATTACCAACTTGCTTTTCTAACACCGGGGATTAACCCATTTGAAGCCATTTCACGGAAAACAATACGACTCACGCCAAACTGTCTCATATAACCTTTTGGTCGTCCACCTTGGCTACAACGATTGTGTAGTCTAACTTTAGATGAATTTCTTGGTAAAAGGTGTAGAGCTTCGAAATTGCCTTCTTCCTTATATTGTTTTCTTTTAGCTTCATATTTTTTAACTAGCTTTTGTCTTTTGACTTCGCGAGCTTTCATTGATTCTTTTGCCATACTAATTCTTTTTTAAATTTTTAAATGGGAATCCAAATTCTCTAAGTAATGCATATCCTTCTTCGTCTGTTTTTGCTGTAGTAACAAAAGTGATATCCATTCCTAAAATGCGGTTTATTTTATCAATATCTATTTCTGGAAAAATAATTTGTTCAGATATACCTAAAGTATAATTTCCTTTTCCGTCGAATTTATAATTAATACCACGAAAATCTCTAATACGAGGTAAAGCTACTGCCAACAATCTTTCTAAAAACTCATACATTCTATCTCTACGTAAAGTAACTCTTACGCCAATAGGCATTTTTTTACGTAATTTAAAGTTAGAAATGTCTTTTTTAGAAACTGTTGCTACAGCTTTTTGTCCTGCTATTGTGGTCATTTCTTCAATAGCAATATCAATTAGTTTTTTATCTGCAATAGCTTGTCCTAGCCCTTGATTTATAACTATTTTTTCAAGGCGAGGCACTTGCATTACTGTTTTATAGTTAAATTCTTTCATTAAAGAGTTAACTATTTGCTCTTGATACTGTTTTTTAAGTGTAGGTACAAATTTCTTTTCCATTATTTAATCTCCTCTCCAGTTTTTTTAGAAATTCTGATTAATTTTCCATCGTCATTTCTTTTACGTCCAATGCGTGTTGGTTTTCCAGTTTTTGGTTCAACAAGCATTAGGTTAGAAATATGAACGCTAGCTTCTTTCTTAATAATACCACCTTGTGGGTGTTTTGCGCTAGGTTTTTGATGTTTAGAGATAAGATTTACGCCTTCTACTATAGCTCTATCTTTAGATCTCAAAACTTCAAGAACTCTTCCTTGCTTACCCTTAGACTCACCAGTAATAACAACTACTGTGTCGCCTTTCTTGATATGAAATTTATGATTACTCATGTCTTTTAATTTTTATAATACTTCTGGTGCCAATGATACAATTTTCATATATTGTTTTTCACGCAATTCTCTAGCTACAGGACCAAAAATACGAGTTCCTCTAAGTTCGCCAGCCGCTGTTAACAACACACAAGCATTATCATCAAATCTTATATACGATCCATCTTGGCGTCTAACTTCCTTTTTGGTTCTCACTATAACTGCTTTAGCAACCGCACCTTTTTTCACATCACCACCTGGCAATGCACTTTTTACAGTAACAACAATTTTGTCGCCTATAGAAGCATATTTGCGTCTAGTACCGCCAAGAACGCGAATACACAACACTTCTTTTGCTCCACTATTGTCTGCTACATTCAATCTGCTTTCTTGTTGTATCATGACTATTTAACTTTTTCAATTATTTTTATCAGTCTCCATCTCTTAGTTTTGCTCAAAGGACGAGTTTCCATTATTTGAACAGTATCGCCAATGTCGCAAGTGTTAGTTTCATCGTGAGCAACAAACTTTTTTGTTTTATTCACGAACTTACCGTATTTTGGATGTTTTTCCTTTCTTTTTACGGCAACAACAATTGATTTATCCATTTTGTTGCTTACAACGATACCGATACGCTCTTTTCTTAAATTTCTAGTTTCCATAGCTGTATCTTATTTTATATCTGTTAATTCTCTGTTACGCAACTCAGTTTTGAGTCTTGCAATTAATCTTCTTACCTCTTTAATTCGCTGAGGATTTTCTAAAGGCGATACAGCGTGATTTATTCTTAACTTTGTTAAGTTATGTTCTTCGCTTGCCAATCTCTCGGCGACTTCTTTGGTTGATAAACCTCTTATTTCTTTATTCTTCATCTCTCTCTGATTTATTTAGTATAATCATAATCATGTCTAACGATGAATTTCGTTTTAATTGGAAGTTTTTGAGCTGCTAATCTCAAAGCTTCTTGTGCTAAATCAAATGGTACACCTTCTGCTTCAAAAAGTATGCGCCCAGGTGTTACTCTTGCAACAAAACCTTCTGGAGCTCCTTTTCCTTTTCCCATACGAACCTCTGCAGGTTTGCTTGTAACAGGTTTATCAGGAAATATGCGAATCCAGATTTGTCCTTGACGTTGCATTTTTCTTGTAACAGCGATACGGGCAGCTTCAATTTGACGACCTGTTATCCAAGCCGATTCTAAAGCTTTAATACCAAACGACCCGAAAGCTATCTCGCTTCCTCGTTGGGCATTGCCTTTCATTCTTCCTTTTTGCTGTCTTCTAAATTTTGACTTTTTTGGCTGTAACATAGCTCTTTAGTTTTCAAATTATTTCTTTCTTCTTCTACTACCACGTTCTTGTCCAGATGCTGCTGGTCTTTTGCCTTGAACAGATTTTCCTAAATTTGGACTTAAATCTCTTTTACCATAAATCTCGCCTCTGCATATCCAAACTTTAATACCCAACAAACCTGTTTTTGTTAGTGCTTCTGACAAAGCATAGTCGATATCTGCTCTTAATGTATGTAAAGGAGTTCTACCTTCTTTATACATTTCGCTTCTTGCCATTTCTGCACCGTTCAAACGTCCTGAGCACTGAATTTTAATTCCTTCGGCACCCATACGCATTGTTAAAGCAATAGCCATTTTAATTGCACGACGATAACCAATTTTACCTTCGATTTGTCTTGCAACATTATTACCAACTAAAACTGCTTCTAATTCTGGACGTTTAATTTCAAAGATATTTATTTGAATATCTTTATTTGTAATTTTCTTCAATTCTTCGCGAAGTTTATCTACTTCGTCTCCTCCTTTTCCAATTACAAAACCCGGACGTGCAGTATTAATAGTAATAGTTATCATTTTCAAAGATCTTTCGATTATAATCTTTGAAACGCTTGCTTTTTCTAAACGTGCGTTTAAATAGCGACGAATTTTAGCATCTTCGGCTAATTTGTCGGCATATTTTCTTCCGCCATACCAATTAGAGTCCCATCCTCTGATGATACCCAATCTGTTGCTTATAGGATTACATTTTTGTCCCATGAATTTTATGCATTTTCTTCATTTAATAATTCTTTTTCTCTCTTCGTATCAACCACAATTCTAACATGGTTTGAACGTTTTCTAATACGATAAGCCCTTCCTTGAGGAGCGGGTTTTATGCGTTTTAAAGGACGTGCTTCGTCAACAGTTATTTCTGTAACATAAAGTTCTACATCTTCTATTCTTTGTCCTTCGTTCTTAGCTTGCCAGTTAGAAACTGCAGATTTCAAAAGTTTTTCAACATCGCGTGAGGCTGCTTTTGGTGAAAAGTGTAAGATATCTAAAGCTCTATCTACTTTTTGACCTCTAACAAGATCTGCCACGAGTCTCATTTTACGAGGTGAACTCGGACAATTACGAAGAACAGCATAGCTAATACGCTTTTTTGCTTCTTTTCTTTGTTCTGCTTTTATTCTTTTACGTGCGCCCATAATACTAATTTATTTTATTTCTTTTTACCACCATGACCTCTATATGTTCTTGTCGGTGCAAACTCGCCCAATCTATGACCCACCATATTTTCAGTAACATAAACAGGAATAAATTTATTTCCATTATGAACTGCAAAAGTATGACCCACAAATTCTGGTGGAATCACGGAAGCTCTTGCCCATGTTTTAATGGCATTTTTCTTTCCGCTTGCATCCATTGCAGTTACTTTTCTTTCAAGTTTAAAGTCAACAAAAGGACCTTTTTTAAGTGATCTACTCATAATTCACCAAATTATTTTTTCCTACGTTCAATTATATACTTATTGGATTCTTTCTTTTTAGCTCTAGTTTTAAAACCTTTTGCTAATAATCCAGCGCGAGAGCGAGGTTGACCTCCTGATGCTCTTCCTTCACCACCACCCATTGGGTGATCAACTGGGTTCATTGCAACTCCTCTAACCCTTGGACGGCGACCTAGCCATCTTGAACGACCTGCTTTACCTGAATTTTCCAAAGCATGGTCTGAGTTAGATACAGAACCAACAGTAGCTTTACAAGTAACCAAAATTTTTCTAGTTTCTCCCGAAGGCATTTTTAAAATTGCATATTTACCATCTCTAGAAACTAATTGAGCAAATGTTCCTGCACTTCTTGCAATAACTGCTCCTTGTCCTGGTCTCATTTCAATATTATGAACTACTGTTCCCAAAGGAATATCTGATAAAAACAAAGCGTTACCCACTTCTGGAACTGCACCTTTGCCAGATTCTATTATCTGACCTACTTGCAAGCCATTAGGAGCAACAATGTATCTCTTTTCGCCATCTTCATAAATAACTAAAGCAATACGAGCCGAACGATTTGGGTCGTATTCAATTGTTTTAACTCTAGCTTTTACACCATCGCGATCTCTTTTAAAATCAATCAAACGGTATTTTCGCTTATGACCGCCACCAATATTTCTAACAGTCATCTTACCTTGATTGTTACGTCCACCAGATTTTTTCATTGGTACCAACAAAGATTTTTCAGGTGTAGTGCAAGTAATATCATCAAATGCACTGATTTGTTTAAACCTTTGACCTGGTGTTGTCGGATTTATTTTTCTTAAAGCCATCTCTATTTTTTAAATATTGCTATAAAAATCAATTACTTCACCCTGTGCCAATGTAATAATTGCTTTCTTAAAAGCATTAGTTTTGCCACGTTGAACACCTTTTTTGGTGTAACGAACTTTTAATTTACCAGCATAACGCATAGTATTAACAGCTTCCACCTTAACATCGTACATCTTTTCAACAGCTTTTTTAATCTGCAATTTTTCGGCACGTTTATCTACAATAAAACCATAACGATTCAAAGTTTCTCCTTGTTTCGTCATTTTTTCGGTTACTATTGGTCTTATTAAAATATTCATTTTTTCTTAGTTTTAAGCTAAATTATTCTCAAAAACATCAATTGACTTCTCTTCCATAACTAAAACCGAAGCCCACATAATGTCGTAAGTGCTTAAATCTGAGGCAGTTACAACATTTACGTCTTTTAAATTTCGAGAAGACAAATATACACTTTTATTTGATTCTGCAACAACTAATGTAATTTTTTTATCATTAATTTTAAAATTGTTCTTTAAGTTAATGATATTCTTTGTTTTAACTTCATCAAATAACAAGTTATCAACAATAAAAATTTTATTTTCTTTAGCACGATACGACAAAGCAGATTTACGTGCTAATTTTTTTAGTTTTTTATTTAATTTTATATGGTATAATCTTGGTTCTGGACCAAAAGTTGTACCACCGCCTCTAAATAATGGATTTTTAATACTTCCTGCACGAGCAGTTCCAGTTCCTTTTTGGCGTTTTAGTTTTCTAGTACTTCCAGAAACTAATCCACGATGCAATGTAGCGTGAGTTCCTTGACGTTTATTAGCCATATATTGTTTACAATCAAGATAAATTGCATGATCGTTTGGTTCTATGGCAAAAATTAAATCGTTTAATTCGACTTTTCTTCCAGTGTCCTCACCTAACTTATTATATACTGATGTTTTCATTATCTTTCTATAATTAAATATGAACCTTTAGATCCAGGAACAGAACCTTTTACTAATAAAAGATTACTTTCTGGAATCACTTTCAACACTCTCAAACTTATCATTTTTACTTTTTGCCCACCCATTCTTCCAGCCATTTTTTTACCTTTAAATACTCTAGCTGGAGTTGAAGCTGCGCCTATTGAACCTGGTGCTCTTTGTCTATCTTTTTGACCATGAGACTGTTCTCCCACACCTGAGTAACCATGTCTTTTTACAACACCCTGAAATCCCTTACCTTTAGAAATTCCAGCTACGTCGCAGTATTCACCTTCAATAAAAATGTCAACTGTTACTAAATCACCTAATTCTAAATCGCTATAGGTGTCGCCTTTTTTGATTTGTCCAAAATCTTTAAATTCTACTACCTTGCGTTTAGGACTAGTCCCGGCTTTTTTAAAATGACCCTTCATTGCTTTGGTCGTATGCTTTTCCTTCTTCTCGTCAAAGGCAAGCTGAACTGCTTCGTAACCGTCTTTTTCTAAAGTACGCAATTGAGTTACTACGCAGGGACCAGCCTCGATAACAGTGCATGGAATATTTTTTCCGTCAACACTGTAAATGGAAGTCATACCTACTTTTTTACCAATAATTCCTTGCATTTTTCTAATTTTTTAAGTTTTTAACTTGCTTTAATCTCAACCTCTACACCACTAGGTAATTCTAATTTCATCAGAGCATCAATCGTTTTTGAAGTCGTACTATAAATATCAAGTAAACGTTTGTAAGAGCATAGCTCAAATTGTTCTCTCGATTTTTTATTTACGAAAGTTGAACGATTAACAGTAAATATACGTTTGTGAGTTGGTAGTGGAATAGGACCTCTAACCACTGCACCAGTAGTTTTTACTGTTTTAAGAATTTTCTCTGCTGACTTGTCAACCAAGTTGTAGTCGTAAGATTTCAGCTTAATTCTAATTTTTTGATTCATACTATTTATTATTATTAAAAAATAAATTTTCTATTGTTAATTAACTCTTCTAATATTGTTGCTGGAACTCTTTCATAATGAGAAAATTCCATGCTAAATACTGCTCTTCCAGAGCTTAAAGTTCTTAAAGCAGTAATATAACCAAATTGTTCAGCCATTGGTACTCTCGCTTTTAAAACTCTATGTATTCCGCTCATTTCCATTCCCAAAATAGTTGCACGTCTGCGATTAAGGTCTGCATTTATATCACCTAAATATTCGTCAGGCGTTACTATTTCTAGTTTCATTATAGGTTCCAAAATTGTTGATTTCAACTTTCTTGAAACTTCAGAGAAACACAATCCAGCAGCTATTTGAAATGCTAATGCATCGCTATCAACACTATGATAAGAACCATCAACCAATTCTACCCTCATATTATGCATTGGGTAACCTCCGATAGGTCCATTACTCATAGCTTGTTTAAAGCCTTTTTCAACAGCATTTATATATTCTTTAGGTAGTTTTCCACCTTTAATTTTATCAACAAATTGCAAACCTATAAAATCTCTATCATCTACAGGACCTATATTTACAGTAATTTCTGCAAATAAACCTTTACCTCCAGTTTGCTTTTTAAATATATAATTATAATTATTAATGGTATCTATAAATTCTTCTTTATAATTTACTTGTGGTTTTCCTTGATTTAATTTAAGACCATATTCCCTTACAAGACGGTCAATTATTATTTCCAAGTGCAACTCACCCATACCACTAACTAATGTTTGACCAGTATTTTCGTCATGTCTGAGATTAAAAGTTGGGTCTTCTTCAGCCATTTTAGATAAGGCTTGAGTCAACTTATCAATATCTGCTTGGCTCAAAGCTTCAACAGCAATTGAAATTACTGGTTCTGGGAATTGCATTTTATCTAAAATAATAGGCTTTGATTCATCACAAAGCGTATCTCCAGTTACAGTGTCTTTTAGTCCTACTACTGCACAAATATCTCCAGCTTCAACAACATCAATTTGAGTTTGTTTGTTAGAATGCATTTGGAAAATTCGAGAAACTCTATCTTTTTTCCCTGTTCTAACATTATAAACCATTTCTCCTGATTTGATTTTTCCGCTATATACTCTTAGGTAAGCTAGTTTTCCTACAAAAGAGTTGGCAACAATTTTAAAACACATTGCTGATAGAGGAGCAGAAGCATCAGCGGCTCTTTCAATCAAATCGTCTGTTTTAGGATGATGTCCTTTTATAGAATCAATATCTAATGGTGAAGGAAGGAAATCACAAATAGCATCTAAAAGTAGTTGAATTCCTTTGTTTTTAAATGCTGAACCACATAATATTGGGATATAGTTTTTATCAATTACTAATTTTCTTAAAAGGTTTTTAAATTCTTGAACAGAAATTTTTGATCTATCTTCAAAAAATCTTTCCAACATAATATCGTCAACTTCGATAACAGATTCTATCAGTTTTTCACGATATTTAAAAACCTCTTCCTTCATTTCTTCGGGAATATCTTCCACTCTATATTTTGCTCCTAAGCTATCATCATCGTCCCAAACATAAGCTTTTTGCTCAATTAAGTCTATAACACCCACAAACTCTTCGCCATCACCAATAGGTAATTGAATTATTAAAGGTTTAGCATTAAGTTTTTCTTGTATTTGCTGCACTACTTTAATAAAATCTGCCCCTGTTCTGTCCATTTTGTTTACAAAGGCAATTCTAGGCACATTATATTTATTTGCTTGATACCAAACTGTTTCGCTTTGTGGTTCTACACCACCTACAGCACAAAAAACAGCTACAGCGCCATCAAGAACTCTTAAAGAGCGTTCTACTTCAACGGTAAAGTCAACGTGTCCAGGAGTGTCGATTATATTAATTTTATAGTTTATATTATTAGATGTCCAAAAAGTTGTAGTAGCAGCAGAAGTAATAGTAATTCCACGCTCTTGTTCTTGTTCCATCCAATCCATAGTTGCAGCGCCCTCATGAACCTCACCTATTTTATAATTAATACCAGTATAATATAAGACACGCTCTACCGTTGTGGTTTTACCCGCATCGATATGAGCCATAATGCCTATATTTCTAGTATTTAATAGTTTGTGGTTCATTTATTTAACTGTTCTAAAATTTAAAGTGAGCGAATGCTTTATTGGCTTCAGCCATTCTATGAGTTTCGTCTTTTCTTTTAACAGCAGCGCCTTCGTTATTATATGCAGCCATAATTTCAGCAGCTAATCTATTAGCCATTGATTGTCCACTACGTTTACGAGCAGCAGCTATTAACCATTTATGACTTACAGAAATTTTTCTGTCGGCACGTATTTCGGTTGGCACTTGAAAAGTAGCTCCACCAATACGACGACTTTTAACTTCTACAGCAGGAGTAACATTATCCAATGCTTTTCGCCAAACATCAATAGGAGCATCTTCAGAATCCTTCATCTTTTTTTCAATAATTTCTAAACTATCATAAAAGATTTTAAATGAAACTGATTTTTTACCTTCCCACATCATATCATTAACGAAACGAGTTACCCTAGGATCATTAAACTTTGGATCTGGTAATATTATTCTTTTCTTTGGTTTAGATTTTCTCATGTTATCTTATATTTTCCTAAATTATAATATTATTTCTTTCCTTTTGCGGCAGCTGCAGCAGCTCCTTTTTTAGGTCTCTTAGCTCCATATTTTGAGCGACCTTGTTTACGACCATCAACGCCTGCAGTATCTAATGCACCTCTTACAATATGATATCTAACACCTGGTAAATCTTTTACTCTACCACCTCTAACCATTACAATAGAGTGTTCTTGCAAGTTATGACCTTCACCAGGAATATAAGCGTTAACTTCTTTTCCGTTTGTTAATCTTACTCTTGCTACTTTACGCATTGCCGAATTCGGCTTTTTGGGTGTGGTAGTATATACTCTTGTACACACACCTCTTCTTTGAGGACATGAGTCCAAGGCAGGAGATTTACTTGTGTAAGTCATTTCTCGCCTACCTTTTCGTACTAATTGTTGTATTGTTGGCATAAAACCTAATAATTTTTAATTTTTTTAATTCAACTACTTTTTATAAATTTTACAAATTTTTGGACTGCAAAGGTAGATTAATTTTTTTTATTAACAACATATCTTGATAAAAATTTTACAATTTTGTCATTTTATTAGACATTCCAAGCATCAAACATGCAAAAAATCAAAAATATTGCTACAAAAAAATCTTAAAAATCTAATTTATTCAAATATTAGAAAAATATATCTGCATTTTTTTCGTTAAATAATTGCAAAAAATTAAACTAAGGCATTATATTTGCAATTAATGATTAATAATAATTAAACTTATTGCTATGAAAAATTATTTTTACATTTTATTAATCGCAATAGCTGTTTTAGGAATATTTTTCACAGCTTGCGGACCTGAAGATGATAATAAAGATAAAAATGTTATCGAAATAAACGAAGACATCAAATCTGCAACAGTATGGAGTGGAGACAAGACATATATTATAAAAAAATATGACTTTTATGTAGAAGATGTTTTAACAATTGAAGCTGGAGCAATAATTAAATTTAGCTCTCAAGCAAAAAACTTAACGTTATCTAATAATGGTCAAATATTAGCAAATGGAACTGCTTCTCAACCTATTGTTTTCACATCAATTAAAGACGATTCAAAAGGTGGCGACACTAACAAAGATGGAGACGGTAGCTCACCTGCCACAGGCGATTGGGCAAAAATAGATTTGAATGGAACAAAAAGCTCTGTCTTTAATTATTGCGAATTTTATTATGGTGGTTTTGGCACAGGAGCAAGTCCTACATTAGATTTAAATGCAGAATCGGCTGCTAAAATCAAAAACTGTACTTTCGCTCATAACGGAGGTGGTATTAGTGGAAAATATTACATAGGTACTATCCATGCCGACAATGCTTCTAGCGAAACAGTTATCCAAAACAACTTATTTTATGACAACATACTACCTCTAACTATTACAGGCGACATAAGCATAGACAACTCCAACACTTTTTCAAAAGATGGAACAGCTAATAAATACAACGGAATTTTTGTCTCAAGAAATGTTAATAAAAACACAACTTGGTTAGAAGATGAAATTGCATATGTTATTACTTCTGATGAAATACAAATACAACCTAACGCAAGCTTAACTTTAGGAGATAATGTTGTATTAAAATTTTCTGAAGCTAGCCAATTAGAAATTTTGCAAACCGAGAGTTCGTTAGGAAACTACGATGGCAATGGTGTGTATTTCACTTCTTTAAAAGATGATGAATTAAAAGGCGATACCAATGGAGACGGAAATACAAGTACGCCACAAACTGCCGATTGGAAAGGAATTTACATTAATGTATGGAAGTCAGCAGGATATGCTACTTGGTCCAACATTAGATATAATGATCCTGATGCTGTTCTAAAATAAACATAAGCTAACAAATAGCTCATCGTTTAGTTGTAAAATTAAATAATCAAAAATATTTTACGGATAGAAAGCTTCTATTATATGTTCTATCTCTATTCCTGATTTTAAGTAAAGCACAGATACTACATCAAATCTACTGTTGCCAGAAAAACCTGTTTCAGCAATATAAGCTTCGGCGGCATTTATTAATAATTTTTGTTTTTTTCTAGTTATAAATTCTTCGGGATTACCCCAAAAGTCTTCACTACGAGTTTTGACTTCAACAAAAACTAAAGTATCTCCGTCCATTGCTATAATATCTAATTCTTTATGCTTATCCCTCCAATTTGCAGAAATTATAACATAACCTTTTTCTGCTAGCATTTCTGCTGCTAATTCTTCACCTTTATTTCCTAAATTGATAGTTTGTAACATGATGATTTTATTAATAAAAAAATCCCGAAAACAAAATTTTCGGGATTAAAGATATAATATTTTTAATTAAAAACTAGTGAGCTACAACCAATTTTATTGTTTTTTGAATTTTTCCATCATTATATAAACGACAGAAATAATATCCATTATCCCATTTACTAGCATCAATGTTTACACCATTAACAAAATCGGATTTTACTTTTGTTACTAATTTTCCAAGCATGTTATAAACTTCAACTACTGCATTGGGTCCGTAATTATGTTTAATCTTAAAATTATCGCTTGCAGGATTTGGATAAATTGAAAATTCTTTAACAATTTCAGTAGAAATAGCACTTTGAGAACCTGTATTAAAAATAATTGTAAAAGAATCTGTAAAACTTCCATTAACATCTTTAACTTCTATCTTTACAACAGCTTCGCCAGAAGTAGAACCTTGTTTAAATGTTATTCCTCCTGGTGTTGATGTGGTTTCATTTGCTTCTAATATGATTGGCGCACTTGGTGCCCCTGACAGACCACATTGTCCCCCACCTGCTAAAGTCATTGGAGAACAAAAACTAACTTTCCAATCATTCACTGTTCCACCACCATTAACAGCATACATTCTTACTTCAACCTGATTACTAGTATTATTTTTTAAATTTACTTTGTATTCATAATTAGTACCTGGAGCAACATTATAAACTTTTGATATTGTATTGTTTACTATTCCAGTACTATCAATAATATCTATAGTTTGAGAAGATAAAATCCCGACAAATAAGAACAAACTAAAAATTAAAAGTGTAATTTTTTTCATATTTACATTTTTTTACAAAAATAAATTAAAAAAATAAAACTTCAAAGAAAAAAATTCATAATATTATTTTTTTTCGATAATATTATTAAAAAATTTTAAAACTAAAATCCAACAAATACAAATAAAAGTAATTTTATCATGTTTTACACAAACTTTAAAACAACTATTCGCGATAACGATATTTTGCACTTTGTATGTTTTATGCACCACTTTGCCCCATCATTTGAGTTGTTAGTCTAAATTTTATTTTCATTAACAAGCAAACTTAAAAATTATAACCTACTTTGTAAAATTAATAAATTTTAAAATTTAAAATTATGAAAAAATCGATTTTATTATTCGCAACACTTTTGATAGTGTTTGCAGGCTTTGCACAAAATAAAATAGCAAACACATCACCTATTTGTCAAGAGCCGACAAATGATAGAGGTATTCAAGAATTACCATGGGCAGAAATGCAAATGTGGACAGCAACAGATATTAATGGTAATGAGCATAATCTTACAGAGTATTTAGCTGCTGGCAAAACTGTTTTTGTTGATTTTTCTGCGACATGGTGTCCCCCATGTTGGAGTTTTCACCAATCAGGTGTTTTAAAAAACCTCCATAATCAATATGGACCTGCAGGAACAGACGAAATAGTAGTTTTATGGTTCGAAATTGATGGTGCTACCATAGATCAAATACATGGTATAGGAAGTAATACCCAAGGAGATTGGACAGAAAATGACACATACCCTGTTCCAATCATTCAAGCTTCTAGTCAACTAAAAAGCTATTTTTATGATCTTTACACTGGCTATATTCCTGAAATGTTTATGATTTGTCCAACAGGATATTATACAGTACTTGAGGCAAAAACTAACGTTTCTTATTATATGTCACAAATTGGCACGTGCCCTGCAACAGGTAAAGTGCCTATGGCAGATATTATTGGTAACACAACAGCTTTTTTAGGTAGTCCTATTTCTTTTCAAGCAGATGTTGTTAGTATAGACCCAATAACAGCTTATGAATGGACTTTTGAAAATGGTAATCCTGCTACATCAGACCAAGCTAATGTAAGTGTAACTTGGGATACTGTCGGAGAACATACAATTTCTTTAAAAGTTTATAATGCAAATGGAGCAAGCAATATAGCAGAGAAAACCGTTAACGTTATAGACGTTGGAAATGTTGATGATTTATTCGTTACTTTTGAAGAAATTATAGTTGAAGGAACTTTTCCAAAAGTTTTTGCGCCATACAACTGGACCACCGTTGATGTTGACGGCGGTACTGTTTGGGGAAATTTCGCTGATTATGGAGTTACTGGTGCTACAAATGCCTTCTCTTGTTATAGTCATGATTTAGCTGCATCTGCTGATTTTGCTCCTTACGAAGGTGATAAATGCGGATTTGCAATGACAAATAACTCTAGTTCTGGACCATATAACAATGATTGGTTTATTTCTCCACAGATCAGTCTTGGAATAAATTCAAGCTTCAGCGTTTATTTAAGATCTGTTAAAACTACTTGGGGACTTGAAAAATACAAAATAGCAATTTCAACAACCGACAATAATCCAGCAAGTTTTACTGTACTTGGCTCAGTTGCTGAAGCTCCAGGTTCATGGACTCAGGTAACTAAGGACCTTTCTGATTACGACAATCAACAAATTTATATTGCTATAAATTATGTTGGTGAAGATAAATTTGCGTTTGCAATTGACAATCTTAAAATAACAACTACTGATACAGATGTAGAAGATGTTATTATTGCCAATACCCAGGTTTTCCCAAATCCTGCAAACGATGTCATTAATATTAATTATGTAGAAGGTGCTAAAATTCAAATCTTCAACAATATTGGACAAGAAGTTTACAGTATGGCTAATGCTAACGAATACAACCAAATTGATATGAGTGCACACCAAGCAGGAACATATGTTGTTAGAATTACAAAAGGTGATAAAACAAATAATTATAAAATGATACTTGTAAAATAAGATTAAATAATTTTTACTGTTTTTAATCTTTGGCTCAAAAATTGCTTAATAACTTAAAACAGTTTATTTTTATAAAAATTTTAAAATTATGAAAAGATTTATTTTGATTATTAGTTTAAGTTTATTCATTAGTTCTCTTTTTGCACAAGGAGTTCCTTCGGTAATGATTAAAGATATAAAAGGAAAAGCTGTAAACACAAAAGCTATTACCCAAAACGATGGGAAACCTGTGTTGATTTGTTTTTGGGCAACTTGGTGCAAACCTTGTATCAAAGAATTTAATGCCATTAACGAAGAATATGATGATTGGGTTGAAGAAACTGGTGTGAAAGTAATTGCAATCTCTATTGACGATGCTAGAAGTTCAAATTCAGTTGCTCCATTTGTAAATGCAAGAGGCTGGGAATTTCCTGTTTATCTCGACCCTAATGGAGATTTTAAAAGAGCTATGAATGTTGGCGATATCCCTCATACTTTTTTATTGGATAAAAATGGAAAAGTAGTTTGGCAACACACAACATATCTCGAAGGCGACGAAGCTAAAACCTTTGAGATTATTAAGAAAGTTGCTAAGGGGCAAGCTATCAAATAAAAGCATAATCAAAGTGTTTTTATTTTGAAAGAATTTTACAAGATTTAAAATAATGATAATAGGCGGTGCCTTAAAACAAGTGTTAAGACAATAATATTTCAAGGTGTTTCAGAAGTGTTAAAATGCAAGGCGATGAAATTGAGGACGAAGGAGCGTACAGAAGTACGTGACTGAGTCCGAATATTGAAATCAACGTAGCAGTTTGACACTTATGAGACACCGCCTATTATAATTCAGACAATTCAAAATTACATCAAATGAAAAAAATTATTTTATTCATTTTAACTGTTTTACTTTTAAACCATGCTTATTCTCAAAATGAGACACAAGCAAATTATGGAAGTATTTCTGGGAACTTCCAAAGTGAAGCTCAATATTACATTACAGACTCGCTTATCGGTGCTACAGCTCCAATAGAAAAGACTTTAGCCAATTCTTGGGCGAATATAACTTATACTCTAAAAAACTTTTCTGCTGGAGTTAGATACGAAGGCTACCTAAATTCTATTCTTGGCTATCCAAACTCTGGCGGAAGAAATGATGGAATTGGATTTCCTCATCGTTGGGCTAATTTTGTTGTGGACAAGTTTGAGTTTACTGTTGGTAATTTTTACGAACAATTTGGAAATGGCTTAGTATTAAGATCTTATGAGGAAAAAAGACTAGGTGTTGACAATTCCCTTGATGGTTTTAGAGTAAAATACAATCCTGCTCAAGGTGTTTATTTAAAAACTTTAATCGCAAAACAAAGATTTTACTGGGAACACGGTCCTGGCATAGTTAGAGGTTTTGATGGCGAAATTCAGTTTAATGACTTGATTGAAAAATTTGCCGAAAGCGATTTAAGAATTAGTCTTGGAGGTAGTTTTGTTAGCAAATTTCAAAAAGAGGAAAGTCCAATTTATAACTTACCAAAAAACGTCGCTGCCTCTGCCGGAAGAATTGACATTAGATATAATGGTCTTGCTATAAACTCAGAATATGCATATAAAATAAATGACCCAGGTGCTGATAATAATTATATTTTTAAAAACGGTCAAGCTTTTATGGTAAATGCAAGTTATTCGCAAAAAGGTTTAGGAATAGTTTTAAGCACAAAATGGGTTGACAATATGGCTTTTAGAAGTGATAGAAATGCAAGCCTCACAGATTTGAATATAAATCTACTTCCAGAACTAACTAGAAATCATGTTTATATGCTACCTGCTTTTTATCCTTATGCAAGCCAACCAAAAGGAGAATGGGGAGCAAAAGCAGAAATTATGTACAAAATTCCAAAAGGCAATGTGCTAGGAGGAAAATACGGAACTACTATTTTAGTAAATTATTCTAGAGTTCACAATATTGACAAACAGGCAATTAACGACACTCTGCCTTTAGATGCTCCAGGAACTCTTGGTTATAATACTTCGTTTTTCTCTATTGGGAAAGAACTTTATTTCCAAGATGCACATATTGAAATAAATAAAAGATGGACTAAAAAACTTTATACCAATCTTTCATATGTTAACTTATTATACAATTATAATATACTGCGAGGCACAACAGGACATGATAATGTAAATGCTCACATTGCAATAGCTGACATCACTTATAAATTTAAACCTCAATTAGCCTTAAAATCAGAATTTCAACACATGTACACAAAACAAGACGAAGGAAGTTGGGCTATGGCATTATTTGAACTTACTACCTCTGGTTGGTTTTTTACTGTTCTTGATAATTGGAATTATGGAAACCCTGACAAAAACCACAGACCTCATTACTTCAATGTTGGCTTTGGTCATATTTCGGGAGCAACAAGAATACAATTAACTTATGGAAAAACCAGAGCTGGTGTAATGTGTATAGGTGGTGTATGTAGAAATGTGCCTGCTTCTAACGGAATAAGTTTATCAATTTCATCAACCTTTTAAATTAGAATAATATGAAATCAAAATATTTTTACATAATAATACTTAGTGCATTTGTAGCTTTATTTTTTTCTTGCGACGAAATTGAAGGACCATATATAAAAGACGAAGCTACAATTTGGAGTGGCAAAAAAACTTTAATTCTTGATTTTACAGGACATTGTTGCGGAAACTGTCCAAGAGCACATAAAACCATTGATGAATTAATAGAAAAATTTGGCGATGCTGTTGTTCCAGTTGCAGTACATTCAACATATTTTGCAATGCCAGAAACTACCGACACTTCAAAAGCTTTTCACTACGATTTTAGAACAAGTTTTGGCGATTTCTGGGGTGGTAGAGATTATGCATTTGGACATCTTGGCGAAATATATTTACCAACAGGATTAGTAAATAACCTAAATCCAGACCAAGTAACAAACACAAACGCTTGGGCAGGCTTAATAGCAAGTGTTTTAGCAAATTACCCCGAGTACAATATAGAAATTTATCCAAGCTACTCAAACTCAGACAGTTTAGCTAAAGCTGAT
>Ga0209719_1000690_pt1 | contig 47497 bp, 42 predicted proteins | sample AD_JPNAS2_MetaG_FD_184421 | JGI IMG/M metagenome (GOLD analysis project Ga0209719, IMG submission 184421) | Active sludge microbial communities of municipal wastewater-treating anaerobic digesters from Japan - AD_JPNAS2_MetaG (SPAdes) (version 2) | ecosystem: Engineered > Bioreactor > Anaerobic...
TTCATAACATTTTCGTCATTGTCTTCGCACATTCCGCCCGGAAAGGAGACCTCGCCTTTGTGTATCCTTACCTCGTTTGACCTTTTCGTTAAGATGATGAATGGTTCGCTATCTTTTTCGTAAAGAGGTATAACTACGCCCGCACAAACTGCCATCGTGCTTTCAATAACCCTCGACTTGTATCTTTTTACTCTTTCGCGGATAGTTGCAATCATAATTTTTATTAAACTATACAAATATGTTAGAAATCAAATGCAAAAAATAGAAATCAAATGCAAAAAATAGTTATGCTTGAGAGGTGCAATGAAGACGCAATAGGACGCCGATTGTACCTATGGTCCCTATATATAGTTCTCGAGAAGCAAAGAAAGTGTTTTTTCTACGCTTCCCGGCTCTTTCTGCTCCATTTCACGTATCTGTTTCCTGATTTTAAAATAAGTCAGCTCGTCGTTTAGATCGTTCAAACGCCTGTATATACCCGCCCTTCTTCCAAATCTGAACGTCAGTCGTTGTTCATCCCCTAAAGATGTAAAATCATCAATAATACGAAGCATCTTCTCCTTATCTTCGGGTAGTTTTCCCTCGATTTCTTCGAGCAGATTAAGGATGTGATCGCTTTTTATATAACTTGTTATACCGTTTAATCTTTCAATGAGGGATCTTTCCTCTTTTATTATTTCCTCTTCAGAAGAAATCACAAAGTCCCCGCTCTCTACCTTTTCAAAAAGAGGCATATCCTTGGTTACTTTCAATGTCCTGAAACGAATAAAATCAGGGTTGATTGCGTTCAGCACATCAGACGTGTCATCTACGTGCTCTTTCCACCACTTTCTGCCCCCCATGCCGAGTACGACATATTCTGAAAGCTCTATGCCAGATTTTTTTACCTTTCTCCCTGATTCAATGTGCCCATCTTTTGTTACGCCCTTGTTCATGTATGTTAGCAGGAAATCGTTCCCGGATTCCAAACCTATGTGCAGCCTTGTAAGCCCCGCCTCCTTCATTGCCTTTAAATCTTCAACACTCAGTCGTTTAGCTATGGTTCTGGAACGGGCATACGATGTAACCCTCTCTATAGTCGGAAATGCCTCCTTTAAGTAGGTGAGTGCAGAGATAAAATCGCCAGGTTTCATCGTCAGTGAATTGGCATCCTGAATAAAGACATTTTTCCCGCCGAAATATAACCAAACCACAACACTTTTGTAACATTCGTTAAATGAGCTTGCGGAAAATATCGATTCGACAAACTGTTCTGTTACCTGTCCAGCATAGCCCTGCTTCCATGACAATGCTAAAATGTCGTTATATATTGCCTTAATTGAATCGATATCTCGTTTAATCTCATCAAGCGACCTTTTCTCAAATCTTCTACCCTTATATACTCGACAAAAGGCACAACGGTTCCACGGGCAATTTCTCGTGAAGCGTACAAGCAAACTGTATGCTTCGTTTGGAGGCCTTATTGGGCCAATTTCATATCGTAGGCTGTTACTCATCCTTTTCAACGTGTATCTGGAATGCTGGTGTTGATGCTTTGGACATCACCTTTTTTCTTTTTTTGCCTGATGCCGTTCTTTTTCTTTTTCTTATCAATTCCGTTTTCTTTGTATTTGATGCCATAATTGCACCTCCTTTGGTTTGTTATAATAGCATATAACCCCTCTGTATTCAACAAGATGCATCGGCCAATTTAGAAACCGTTTTATTCGCCAAAACATATATGAAATACCTCAATTGTGATATAATTCTCTGAGACCCTTAATGAAAAATGGATAGACCAAAAAATCTAAATTGAATATTGATAACGGAGGGAGATATGAGGGCAATGACATTGAACGGGGTGTGTAGGCTTCCGGGGGATAAAAAACCCCTGTCTTTCGTTGAACTGCCCGTTCCCGTTCCAAATGACGATGAGGTACTTATAAAGGTTTCAGCATGCGGGGTATGCCACACCGAACTTGACGAAATAGAGGGCAGAACCCCGCCATCGTTATACCCTATTATACCGGGACATCAGATAATTGGAAACATCGTTCAGACTGGAAAAAATGTGATCAGGCTTCACATCGGCGACAGGGTCGGCATTGGTTGGATATTTTCTGCATGCGGAGAATGCAGTTTCTGCATAAAAGGAGATGATAATCTGTGTGAAAAATTCAAGGCGACAGGAAGGGATGCGCATGGTGGTTATGCAGAGTACACCAAGATAAATGAAAGGTTTGCATTCAAAATACCCGATATCTTTACTGATTCAGAGGCAGCCCCTCTTTTGTGTGCCGGTGCGATAGGGTACAGGTCGTTAAGGCTTGCAAACCTGCAGGATGGTGGAAATTTAGGGTTGATTGGTTTTGGCGCTTCCGCACACCTTGTACTAAAGATGGCGCAATTCAAATATCCGAATTCAAAGATTTTTGTCTTCGCACGCAGTCATGGCGAAAGGGCATTTGCAATGGAGCTCGGCGCCTTCTGGGCCGGCGACATAGAGAGTGAACCACCTGAAAGATTAAACAGTGCGATAGATACAACACCAGTGTGGAAACCGATAATGGAGGGCATGAAAAGACTGGAAAAGGGCGGAAGGATGGTGATTAACGCAATCAGAAAAGAGGATATCGACAGAGATATGCTTTTATCGCTCGATTACGTAGAGCATCTTTGGCTTGAAAAAGAGATGAAAAGCGTTGCCAATGTTGCAAGCAATGATATTGTTGAATTTCTTGAACTTGCGTCTGCAATACCTATAAAACCCGAGATACAAGAATACGATCTTCAGGATGCCAATACTGCCATCATTGAACTGAAAGAAAGGAAAATAAGGGGGGCAAAGGTTCTAAAAATTTAGGGCATAACCGCTATATTTCAAAATGAAAGCCCTTCTCATTGAAAAGACTCAGACAGATATCGACTATATGGGCATCATAAAGAGAATCTTTGTTTTCGCTTATTTCGTTCAGCGCCCTTATGATACCAAGGGAAGGCCTATACGGTCTATGCGATGACATTGATTCAACCACATCGGCAATCGCTATAATCCGAGCTTCAATAAGTATCTGATCTCCCTTTAGGCCACGGGGATACCCTGAACCGTTCATTCTTTCGTGATGTTCGTATACGATCTCTGCAATGGGATATTCGTATTCTATATTTTTTAAAATTTCATAGCCGGCATTCGAGTGATCCCTTAAAACACTTAGCTCGTGCGTGCTTATTGCACCAGGACGGCTGAGAAACTCGGCAGGCACGTATATCTTTCCAATGTCATGGAGCATGCCAGCGGTTTGTATTGCCCTTATGTGGTCTTCTTCAAAGCCCATCTCTTTCGCTATCAATGTGGCAAGCTGGGTTACCCTGTTCTGGTGACCTGCAGTATATGGGTCCCTTATCTCAACAGCCATTGACAGTGCCTTTGTCGTGCCATCCAACACATGACGCAAAGTGGTATCTATTACAGTACCCTCATAAAAGATAAAATTACCTCTCTCATCGTGGACAGCGTGGACATTCATTGAAACCCATATTGTGCTTTTATCTTTTTTGTAGAACTGTGTCTCGAAACCCTTTACATATCCATTTTCTCGAAGGAGCTTTTTAAATTCGATAAGCCGCTTGGTGTTCACATATACCTTTTCTTCCATGTTTGAAGCAGCAGAAATAAATTCTTCAGCAGAGGCATAACCCAACAGATTGGCAAGGGCGGTATTCGCCATTGTGCATCTTCCTTCTGTAGTAGTTTGAAATATCCCTTCGATTGCACCATCAAAGATACTGCGATATTTTATTTCACTTTCCTTAAGTGCCTCCTCGTTCACCTTACGTTCAGCAACCTCGAAAAGTAGGTCTTCGTATGCCTTTTTCAGTTCTACGGTTCTCTCCTCAACCTTTCTCTCAAGGTCGTCAAGCGCGGCTTGTAATGCCATTTCTTTTTGTCTTTTTTCTGTTATGTCATTTCCTATACACAATATTTCTGAGGCATTTCCCTCTCTATCGAGTATTACCTTGTTTGTCCAAAGCACCCAGGATCTGCTCCCGTCTTTTTTTATATTCTCATTTTCATTAATAGTATGTTCGTTCGGTTGTTGGCAGATTTTTTTGATAAAGCTTACAAGGCTACGGCCAGAAGATTCACGTTCGGGGATTATGGTGCCTAATACGTTTTTACCAATGAGTTCATCCTTTTCGTAGCCAAAAAATTTACATGCAAACTCATTTATAAACACGATGTTGCCCTGAGTGTCGATGCGCAGGATAATGCTGCTGGCAAGTTCTATTAGTTCGCGATACTCTTCATCCCTATTTCTGAGGGCTAACTCTAATTCATGTTGTCTTTTTGAAGAACCATGTCTTTGTTTAACCAATTGACCTGCCTCTGATTCTCAATGCATCCCAAAAAAACTATATGCAACCCGGTATGATACAACAATACTTTTCGCATAAAACATTGACCATTTCAATTAAAAATATAGTGGTCTTATATGGGTCAAGGTTTTTCGACATACTATTTTTGTTTAAGAGCTTTGAAAAACAACCTATCTTGTTGTGCCAGGTTTGACCCGGCATGACAAGATATATAAAAACACTGGATTCCCGCTAGGAGCATGCGGGAAAAAATCATTTAGGATTTAGGAATTAGGATTTATGATTTAGGATTGAAACCATTTAACCTCGACCGCCTTCGGCTTGTAGAGTATGTAGAGTGAGTAGAGTTTTTTCACTTCGCTTTTCCAAATCCTCGACTCCTTTCTTTTCAGATTTTTTGCAACACCTCCAGCCCTCTGTCTTCTGACTTCTGACTTCTGACTTCTGTCTTCTGACTTCTGACTTCTGACTTCTGACTTCTGTCTTCTGACTTCTGTCTTCTGTCTTCTGTCTTCTGTCTTCTGTCTTCTGTCTTCTGTCTTCTGTCTTCTGTCTTCTGACTTCTGACTTCTGTCTTCTGACTTCTGTCTTCTGTCTTCCGACTTCTGTTTTCTGCCAACCCTCCAACCCTCTAACCTTCCAACCCTCTATTTGGTTTCTCTGGTTTCTTTGGTTGGGGATTCTTTGGCTCTTTCTCTTCTCAGATTTAAAAAAAGATTCCAAGAGAACCACTCGACCCCTTGACCCCTTGAATCCTCGAACCCTTTCTTTCTCTGGTTTCGCTGGTTTCTTTAGTTGAGAAGCCCTTAGCCCTTTCTCTTCATTGTTCGGCAATGTTTTGATTATATTGACGGGGTGTAAAAAACCTAAAGGGTGACCTTTGAAAAATGTCATTTCGAGGAGCGCGAGCGACGAGAAATCCTAATGATGACAGTTTGTTAAAGATTTCTCCCTTCGGTCGAAATGACAAAAATGGCGGTTATTCAAAGCTCTCAAAAGGTGATGATGAAGTGGGATTTTGGTTTGGCAAAAAAAAGGGGGCGGAAATATCCGCCCCTCTTGTTCTCAAAGAGTCGTTACTTCTTTTCCGGTGCTGGTGCTGGTGCCTTTTCCGGTGCTGGTGCTGGTGCCTTTTCCGGTGCTGGTGCCTTTTCTGCTTTTTCTTTCTTTGCCGGTTTCTTTGCCGGTTTCTTTGCCGGTTTCTTCTCTACGGCTGGTTTGTCAGCGGCCGGTTTGTCAGCTTTTTCTTTATCTGCCTTTACAGCCTCTTCCTTCTTCGCTGCTGCCGGTTTGTCAGCGGTCGCCTGTGCAAACACAGTTGACACAAATGCAACACTGATCAAAACTGTTAAAACGATCATTAAAACTTTTTTCATACCTTTACTCCTCCATTTTTTGAATTTAACTACTTGGATTATATATTATGCATTTTTGATGCCAAAGCATGGTTACGCAAAATACGCTTTAATATTAAGCCAACTGATATCCGTACATCTTTCCGATTTCGTGAAACAACGAAAATGTCGTGCCGTTAATTCGTTATTTTGCGAAAACAGCACGCACCGGTACGGTTAATTTTTCAAGGTTTTGAGATTTGTAAAACATTCTGTATTACGAATATTATCAAGGTCTGTATCCGCATTTATATGGTCCCAATTTTTATAACCTTCTTCAATAGCCTTTTTTAACCAATTGCATGCCTCTTGTACCTTTTTTGTCAACGAGAAAAGGCAGGCCTTGTTGTAGTATGCCCAGTTGCGTTGTATAGGATCTATCTCGATAGCCCTGTCGAAATCTTCATCTGCCTTTTCATAACTCTTCATGCTGAGGTGCACAACGCCTCTGTTTATATAGGCCATTGCATATTGGGGGTTAAGCTCAACAGTTTTGTTGAAATCATCTATTGCCTTATGGTATTTGCCTGTTTTTGCATATGCAAGACCACGATTATAATAGCCTTTTGCGTAAAGGGTATTTTTTTCAATACTTTTGGAAAATGCGTTTGCAGCACCCTGGTAATCACCGGTTTCACTAAGTTTACAGCCTTTATCAAACCATTCCTCATAACTGTAATCTTTGCCTTCTCCAGTATATTCTGTTTTCTTTTGGGAGAGGGGTTTACAGTGTTTACATGGAACATAGCCTGCGTTCGTTGCATCTTCAATGGTTTCAAATTTGATAAGCCTGCTTTTCTTTATCTTTTTTGCCCATTTACAACTGGGATTATGATATCTGTTGGATGTTTTAGATGCCCAAAACTCAGCTAACAGTATGTCTTCGGAAAGGAAAAGTACAAAGAGAAAAAAGAGTCCGGACAATAATATCCTCGATTTGATATGCATGTTCCTTACAATAATTATGTGTTTATGCTCAAAAGTCAACTGTTTTAAAGCATCTAAAACCCCCTACCTTGAAGCGGGAACCGGTAAATACTGTGTTAACAAAAACATTGTGATTGGATAAATTAAGAGATAACTGTTAAAGAAAATATATATATTTTACCTGTAAATATGCTATCATCAAAGTTACCTAATAGATGTGCAACTGTCATCTCTCTACGATTTCTGAGGGTTTCATCAGGATTATATTTTGAATGGTAATGACAAGGAGGAAACCATGGAACTGACACAAATCTTTGGTTCTAACGTTTTTAATGATAAAGTTATGAAAAAAATGCTTCCCAAACAGATATACAGTTCTCTTAAAGAGACCATCGAAAAGGATGCTCCATTAAGACCCGATATTGCAGATATAGTTGCTAATGCAATGAAGGATTGGGCGATAGCAAAAGGGGCAACCCATTATACACATTGGTTTCAACCGTTGACCGGCATCACCGCGGAAAAACATGATTCGTTTATATCTCCCTCTGAGGACGGCGGTATAATCATGGAGTTTTCTAGCAAACAACTTATACAGGGAGAGCCTGATGCATCCTCTTTTCCAAGCGGTGGACTGCGTGCTACATTCGAAGCACGAGGATATACGGCATGGGACTGCACATCTCCTGCATTCCTCAAAGAGGATGATAATGGCAATGTAACACTCACAATTCCCACCGCCTTTTATTCTTATAACGGTGAAGCACTGGATAAAAAAACACCTCTATTACGTTCGATGAAGGCGGTTTCGAGACATGCATTGCGTGTTCTGAAGGCATTAGGAAATAATACTTCAACAAAGGTCGTATCAACGGCAGGGCCTGAGCAGGAATATTTTCTGGTCGACAAGAAATATTTCATGGAACGGATTGATCTGATGTTTGCAGGACGTACAATTTTCGGTGCACCTGCGCCAAAGGGACAGGAACTTGAGGATCAGTACTTCGGTGCCATAAAAGACAGGGTTTCAGATTATATGCACGACCTCGACATAGAACTTTGGAAAATGGGTATTACTTCCAAGACCAAACACAACGAGGTTGCCCCTGCACAATTTGAACTGGCCACTATCTTTACTACAACCAATATAGCTACCGACCATAATCAACTCGTTATGGAGACTATGCAGAAGGTGGCATTCCGTCACAACCTTGTTTGTCTGCTCCACGAAAAGCCATATGCAGGGATCAACGGTTCAGGCAAACACAACAACTGGTCTCTTTTAACAAACGATGGGATTAATCTACTTGAACCAGGCAATACTCCAAGCGAAAATCTCCAGTTTTTGATATTTTTGAGCGCATTAATTGCAGCGGTAGATAGGCATGCAGATATTTTAAGGGCTACCTGCGCATCGGCAGGAAACGACTACCGCCTCGGCGCAAACGAAGCACCCCCAGCTATCATATCAATATTTATGGGAGAAGAACTGACCGAAATCCTTGAAAAGATATCGAAAGGTGAAAAGATATCTTCAAAGGATGCACAGTATGTTCGTGTTGGCGTGGACACCTTGCCCGTGATCCCAAGAGACAACACAGACCGAAACAGGACATCCCCTTTTGCCTTTACAGGAAATAAGTTTGAATACAGGATGGTTGGTTCAGCACAATCTATAGCCGGCCCTAATGTGGCACTCAATACCATTGCAGCGGAAGCACTTGATGAAATCGCTACTCGCCTTGAAAACGCTGACAATAAAAATACCGAAGCACAGGCTATTATAAAAGAGATTTACAAAAAACATGGCCGCATCATCTTCAATGGAAACAACTATTCCGACGAATGGATAAAAGAGGCTGAAAAAAGAGGTCTGCCGAATGTAAAAAACTCTGTTGACGCCCTAAAGGCATTTTCCACGGACAAGGCATTAAAATTATTTGAGAAACATGATATATTCACCCATAAAGAGCTTCACTCGCGCTACGAAATATATGTAGAGCACTATTCAAAACAGGTAAATATCGAGGCACTTGCAGCAATTGATATGGTTAAAAAACAGTTTATCCCCGCAGCATTGGAATACGCCACATTCTTAGCTGATTCTGTCATGAGCTTCAATGCGGTCTCTTTAACACCAACCATTCAAGAGAATTTACTTAAAAAAATAAACATTTTGATGACTTCTTCTTATAAAAATCTATCAAGACTCGAATCGACTTTAGCAAAGACACAAGGCATTAACGATGTAGTGAAAAAGGCAGAAACATACAGAGACGAGGTTGTAGCTGTCGTACAGCTTTTACGTAAAGATATCGACAGCCTTGAGTCGATAGTACCAAGGGATATGTGGCCGGTGCCTACTTATACAGATTTGTTGTTCAAACTTTAAAAAAGGCGTTGGATGGATACATTCTTCAAGTAAAGGGGTTAACAATTCAGAACTACTGCATAACCCGAATGTCTCATCTTTTCATATCTTCACAGTCGATTTTTATGTCTGTTCAGACAGTAACCTAAACTTCTATAGCCTTATCCTATTGTCCCCGCCTATGCCCTTTCAGGGGTGTTTTTTTCGGTATATTAAACCCACTGTCAACGAAAATCGAGTTACGGTTGACCATGTTATGTTGTTATTTTGCCTCAACATGAGTTATGATAAATCCTGAAGAGGCTTATAAATATATGGACAACCTTGAATTTTTACACGAAATTGAGAACGCATCAGATGAAAACATATCATCATGTTATCAGTGTTATAAATGCTCTATCGGATGTCCTGTTGTCGTTGAAATGGATGTGCTGCCACACAGGATAATACGCCATATAATAAACGGTAACCAAGAAAAGGTGCTCGGCTCTAAATCCATATGGATGTGCTTGCAGTGTAAGGCTTGCAGCGTCAGGTGTCCCAATGATATAGATATTGCCCATGTCATTGACACATTGCGCAAAATATCTGTAAAGCTGAACATGTATGCGGAAAAAGATATACGGCTCTTCGACAACCTTTTTCTCGAAAGCATTAAAGCACGTGGGCGTCTCTATGAGCTGGAGGTGCTTATGAAATATAAAATAGCAAAGAAGGATATTTTGAGCGATACAAAGATGGGCATCGACATGATTTTCAAGGGTAGAATGGGTATCCTTCCGCATAACATCAAAGACAGAAAAACCCTGAAGACAATATTCAAGAAGATCGAAGATGATAGAACGAATGAATGACGATATTTTTATAGAGCAACTCAAGGCCATACCATTCATTACGGTATGTAACTCAAAACTCAAACCCAAAAAACGAGAACCTTTATTATGGTTACGCTAACCTACTATCCTGGCTGCTCACTAAAAACATCAAGCAAATTTTATGAAACGTCGATCAGGGAGGTATTTTCCTTTTACGGTATAGACATCAAAGAACTTGATGACTGGTCGTGTTGCGGGGCTTCCGTAGCCCATACCGTGGATGAAATGCTTGCCCATGTACTTGCGGCTCGAAACATTGCCATAGCAGAAGCCGATGGCAATCCTGTTTTTGTGCCATGTTCTGCATGCTACAGCAGGTCAAAAATTACTAACGATAAGATAATAAAAGACAAGGGGTTGCGCGACAAGGTCAACGAGTACATATACCCTCTCCGATGTCTCGGTACAACGGAAATAAAAAATATTATAGAGATTTTTAGCGAACATGTTGGCATCGAAAAGATCGCAAAGGGATTATCTTTCGACCTTTCATCGATTAAGGTTGTACCATATTATGGCTGCATGCTGACGAGGATACCAAAAACGGATGTTTTTGATGACTGCGAAGATCCTTTGAGCATGGATACATTACTCTGGGCAGCAGGCACAGAGGTTTTAAGGTGGCCTTTTAAAATCGAATGCTGTGGTGCAAGCGAAACCATTACAAACAAAAATGTCACTTCCTCTTTGTCTGGGAAGATCATGGACATGGCATGTGCTGTCGGTGCGGATGCAATCATAACCACATGTCCTTTATGCCAGATGAACCTCGACCTCCTGCCACATCTTGGAAGGAAGACAGATAATATCCCTGTTTTATTTTTAACAGAGGTTTTCGAACTTGCAATTAAAGGCAAAATTATCGGCAAAGGTTCACATATTATACCGGTTGATCAAGTGATAAAAAAACCTATTCGCAGGTTAAAAACACAAACCCAACATTGAACAAAAGTTTGGACATGGAACTCTGGAAAAAAGACATCATGGATGGGATAAAAGAAATTACAGATAAGATAACCTTTATCAGCAAATACGACCCTGAAGGTGCTGCCCGCATTGAGAAACTTCTCGGAAAAATGGATTACCTTAAAAACGGAAACGTCTACAGAGAGATATTCACCAATAGACAGTTTATGATCGTATTTGCGCCACTGCTCGACGAGGCCTATGTGAGGGCAAGAATACTTGAAACATTGGCACAGAACACGACCAATACAATTCCTGGACTTTCTGAAAGTCTTGGCATAGCAAAAGACAGAATATTTGACCATTTGAAGGAACTCGTGAGGAGGAATATTGTTGAAGTTGCAGGACATAGAGAAAGAAATCCTGTTTTCAGGTACAAGGCGAGATGACTTTTTCAAGACAGAGGCAAGGCTAAAAACAAAATTAAGAACAATGAGCAAAAGACAAAACCACGAAGCGAAAGATGAATAGCGGATACCAAATGTGTGGATATCTTTTGAAGCTAAATTGGAATTTATATGGATAAATCAGGTAATATTCTTGTAATAGGTGGTGGCATCGGCGGGATGGAGGCATCCCTCAATCTTGCAGATTCGGGTTTCAAGGTCTATCTTGCCGACGAGAAACCCAATATCGGCGGCAAGATGTCTCAACTCGATAAAACATTCCCAACAAACGACTGCTCCATGTGTATTATGGCACCTAAGCTTGTCGAAGTCGGAAGAAATCCCAATATAGAACTTCTCATGAATACAGAGGTGGTTCGTCTCGAAGGTACGGTCGGCAATTTTACAGTGACAATAAAGAGACAACCGCGCAGGGTAATACCTGAAAAATGCACTTCATGTGCGCTTTGTGCTTCAGGGTGCCCCCTTGAGGTGGCGAATCCTTACAATAAAGACCTATCAAAAAGGAGTGCAGCATTTCTCAGTTTTCTTCAGGCAATACCATCCACCTACATGATCGACAAAGAGATTGCGCCATGCGTAAACCGTTGTCCTGTGGAGATCAATGTCCGTGATTATGTAGGATTAATCGCCGAGGGGAGATATCTCGAGGCGCTTGATGTTATAAGGGAAAAACTACCCTTTCCAGGTATCATCGGTCGCATCTGTCCCCATCCCTGCGAGGAGGCATGCTTAAGGGGCAGAAAGGTTGACCAGCCTATCGCAATCTGTGCCCTTAAAAGATTTGTTGCTGATTATGAAATGGATAAAAGGGAGATCCCTGTTCCTGAAACTGCAACCGTCAAGGACAAAAAGGTGGCAATAATCGGTGGAGGACCTGCCGGCCTTGCATGTGCAATAGAAATAAAAAAGGCTGGATATGCGGTAACCATCTATGAGGAACATGACAGGCTTGGAGGCATGCTTTATCTTGGCACACCTGCATATAGGCTTCCCAGGGAGGTTCTTGCGAGGGAGACATCTGTTGTAGAAAAGATGGGCATTGATGTTAAATATAGCACAGCGGTTGGCAGGGATATCCCTGTAACCGACATACTCAACAAACATGATGCAACATTTATTTGCCCAGGCGCACAAAAAGGAAGGGCGCTTGGGATCGAAAACGAAAATGCAAAAGGGGTCATGGCCGGTGTAGACTTTTTAAGGGCTGTAAACAGGGGAGAACCCATAAGCATAGGAAACAATGTTTTTGTTGTGGGCGGTGGAAATGTTGCAATTGACGTAGCATTGACGGCAAAGAGGATGGGTGCAAAAAATGTCCATATGGTATGTCTTGAAAGACAACACGAGATGTCTGCCCATAAGTGGGAGATCGACCAGGCAGTCGAAGAAGGCATAAAGATACATAATACATGGGGCGCTAAACGAATAATTACAGAGGAAGGTGCTGTATCGGGTATAGAATGCAAACAGTGTATCGAAGTCTTTGGCAGTGATGGCAGGTTTCACCCATGTTATGATGAGTCTACCACCCATGTCTTTAAGGCTGATACAATAATCATCGCCATTGGCCAGGCTATGGACACTGATTTTTTAAAGTATAAGGGTGGTACGGAACTATTCGAGGACGGCAGAATCAAGGTTGACCCAGTTACACTCGAAACATCGATAAAGGGTGTTTTTGCTGGAGGAGATGCAGTAACTGGCCCCAAAACTGCGATTGACGCAATCCATCAAGGTCAGGTTGCAGCAGAGTCAATCTTGCGTTTTTTTGAAGGAAAAGACCTCAGGGCTGGCAGGCTGGCAAAAGAGGACAATCTTGTTGAAGATATCCCACAGTTCATCGAAAAGAAGGCGCGTGTTGCAATACCTGAAACCCCAGTTGATGAACGAATGGGGTTTGGTGAAGTATACAGGTGCATCAGCGAAACAGAAGCCATTGAAGAGGCAAAAAGATGCCTCAGTTGCAGAAAATGTTTAGGATGTACGATATGTACTGAATTCTGTGAGCCCGAGGCAATTGACTTTTTTGAAGAACCATCCGAAGAAACGATCCAAGTCGGTAGCATCATTATAGCAAGCGGTTTTGATGAATATGATCCAAATGCAAAAAAAGAGCTCGGCTATGGCATATATAAAAACGTGGTCACAAGCACTGAATTCGAAAGGATTCTTTCTGTTACTGGTCCAACAGGAAACATTATAATGAGACCTTCGGATGGAAAGATACCGCAAAAGATTGCATTCATCCAATGCGTAGGCAGCAGGGACAAGACAAATGAATACTGTTCCTCGGTATGCTGCATGTATGCAACAAAAGAAGCTGTTATTGCCAAAGAACATCAAAACGACATAGAATCAACGATTTTTTACATGGACATACGCGCTTACGGAAAGGGCTTTGATGAGTATTATGAACGGGCAAAAAACATATATGGCGTACGATATGTAAAATCTATGATATCAAGGGTTTTGGAGGACCTCCAAACAAACGATATAAAAATTACATACATCGATGAACACGGGGGACTTGCATCAGAGGTGTTTGACCTTGTTGTCCTTTCCATTGGGTTGAAACCATCTAAAAAACTCTCTCGACTTGCAGAAATAATGGGTTTTGAACTAAACAGATATGGATTTGTAAAAACAGATATGAAAACCCCACTTTCTACTTCAAGAGAAGGCATATTTGTGTGTGGGGCAAGCGAATCACCCAAAGATATTCAGGAGACAGTTGTGCAGGCAAGCGGTGCAGCATGTGAAGCCGGATCTGTCATAGCATCCGTACGTGGAAAAGATATCGTTGTAAAGCAATTACCTGCGGAAAAGAACGTGGATACCGATGAGCCGAGAATAGGTGTCTTTGTATGCAATTGCGGCATCAATATTGGCAGCATTGTGGATGTCCCAGCGGTTAAACGCTATGCAGAAACCCTACCAAATGTAGTTCTGTCAGACGAAAATCTTTTTACCTGTTCTCAGGATACACAGGACAAAATGAAAAAGATGATAGATGAATACAACATCAACAGGGTTGTTGTGGCTTCCTGTTCTCCACGGACACATGAACCGCTTTTCAGGGAGACAATAAGGGAGGCAGGCCTGAACAAATACCTCTTTGATATGGCCAATATACGGGATCAATGCTCCTGGGTCCATATGCATGAAAAGAAAGATGCAACGGAAAAGGCAAAAGCCCTTGTTAGAATGGCGGTCATGAATAGCAATTTTATAAAACCCCTGGGGGAAGTAACCGTTGATGTCAACAAAAAGGCTCTTGTTGTTGGAGGGGGCATCACCGGTATGACCGTTGCATTGAAACTTGCAAACCAGAACTTTGAGGTTTTCCTTATCGAAAAAAATAGTGTCTTGGGCGGTAATTTGCGCCACATATATCAAACCCTTGATGGCACAGATATCCAGGGGTTGCTCGCAGAATACACAGAAAAGGTGACGAGCCACCCGCTTATCCATGTCTTAACAGATGCAAAGATCAAAGAACACGCAGGTTTCAAAGGCAATTATAAAACAGTTATCATTGCCGTTGACGGCAAAAAAGAGGTCGCCATCGAACATGGTGTCATTGTAATTGCAACGGGCGGGTCAGAGCTTAAACCACACGGCAAATATCTCTATGGCGAAGACAAGAGGGTATTAACCCAATCAGAATTAGAAGCCTGTATAATGGAAAACCAGCTTCCAACCTTTGAGCGATGTGTCATGATCCAGTGCGTAGGCTCAAGGGACGAAAAAAGGCCGTATTGCAGCAGGGTTTGCTGTTCGACATCCATTAAGAATGCGATTGCCTTAAAAAATAGGCACCCCGACGAAGATGTGGTAATTCTATACAGAGATATAAGGACTTATGGATTTCTCGAAAGATATTATTTGCAGGCGAGAAGACTCGGTGTCAGGTTTATCCGATATAGCGCAGATAATCCTCCGGTCATTGAACAACTTGACAACGCCCTGTCTATAACCTGTTTTGATCCATCGCTAATGGAACAAGTCACATTAAGTGCCGATATTGTTGCCTTAAGCAGTGCAATTATACCTGCTGAAACCCAAGAGTTGGCAACAATCCTGAAGCTGCCAAGAACCAACCATGGATTCTTTCTTGAGGCGCACATGAAGCTCAGGCCTGTTGATTTTGCGTCTGACGGAATCTTCTTATGTGGGCTTGCCCATTCGCCAAAAAACATTCAAGAGTGTATTGCACAGGCAGAAGCGGCGGCGGCAAGGGCCATCACAATCCTGTCAAAGGAAAAAATGGCGGTTGGTGGAGTCGTTGCCCATGTTGAAGGTGAAAAATGCGCCGCCTGTCTTACGTGCGTAAGGGCGTGCCCATATGCTGCCCCATTTATCAACGAAAATGGCGAGGCAGAAATTGATATAAGCAAATGTAAGGGGTGTGGCTCATGCGTGGCAGAATGTCCAGCAAAAGCCATTGATTTAATGCATTACAGGGATGCACAGATCACCGAAAAGATAAAAGCGCTGTGTGCGAGCGGAGGTTAAAAAAAGATGGTTGGATGATTGGCTGAACATTGAACAATCAAATCATCCAACCACCTTCATTTAAACAGAGGTTTTATGGAACATTTTGAACCTGAAATTATTGCATTTTGTTGTGAGTACTGAGGTTATAGCGCGGCGGACCTGTCAGGTTCGATGAGACTTTCATATCCAACAAACATAAAAATTATCAAGGTTCCCTGCACCGGCAGGGTAGACATCCTGTTCATTCTAAAGGCATTCGAGAATGGTGCAGACGGGGTCTGTCTCATTGGTTGTCTTGAAGGAGAATGTCGTTTTTTAACAGGCAATATCAGGGCAAAGAAACGTGTTGAATATATAAAATCATTACTCGAAGAAACAGGCATCGGCGCTGAGCGGGTTGCTATGTACAATATTTCGGCAGCCGATGGCAGGCGTTTTGCAGAAATCGCCCGCGAGATGACTGAAAAGATAAAGGCCCTGGGACCTAATCCGGCGAAAAAACAGGTTGAATAAACTTGGTAAGGTGAGTAAGCAATAAAAAAATGAGCATGGAAGGAGAGATGTATGATAGTTGCAAACAGAAAGCCCTTTGAAGAGATCATGGAAATGCTTAAACCTTACAAAAAGATACTGCTTCTTGGTTGCAATGAATGTGTAACTGTCTGCTCCGTAGGCGGTGCAAAAGAGGTTGCAGTCCTTGCATCGGAGATACGATTGTCAAGGTTGAAAAACAGAATCCCCGTCGAGATAAAAGAACACACGCTTGAAAGACAATGCGACCCTGAATACGCCTTGAGTATCAGTTCATTCGTGAACGATTACGAGATAATAATCTCCATGGCATGTGGTTGTGGCGTTCAAACTATTGCCGAAACATACAGGGAAAAGTATGTTGTGCCTGCTGTAAACACAACCTTTATGGGTAGTTCTGAGGAACACGGTGTCTGGAGGGAAAAATGTCAAGGCTGTGGCAACTGCATCCTTGATAAAACGCTCGGGATATGCCCAGTTACCCGCTGCGCAAAGAGTATCCTTAACGGTCCATGTGGCGGCTCTCAGGGGGGAAGCTGTGAAATAAACAAAGACACCCCTTGTGCCTGGCAGCTTATCATAGACAGGCTTAAACAGATGAACATGATGGAAAAATATCTTGAAATACAACCTGTTAAGGATTGGTCAACAAGCAGGGATGGGGGGCCGCGCACACGGATAAGGGAGGATTTACGGATATGACCACAGAAAGTAATCTTGAAAAGGTATTGAAAAGCGGGTCTTTTGCTGTAACCTCTGAATGCGGACCTCCACGTGGCGCTGACACAGAAGCCATTAGGAAAAAAGGGGCATTCCTCAAAGGATATGTTGATGGTGTGAATGTTACCGACAATCAGACAAGTGTTGTAAGAATGAGCAGTTTCTCTGCATCTCTTGTGCTAAAGGAAATGGGTTTTGACCCTGTAATGCAGATGGTATGCAGAGACAGGAACAGGATTGCCATCCAAAGCGATATACTCGGCGCCGCTGCATTGGGTATCCATAATCTGCTCTGTCTCTCTGGCGACCACCAGAGTTTCGGAGACCATCCTTCTGCAAAAAATGTTTTTGATATCGATTCGATACAACTCATTCAAACTGTAAAACGCATGAGGGACGACGGCAAATTTTTGAGCGGCGAACAGATAAAAGGAAGACCTGACATCTTTATTGGTTGTGTTGAAAATCCCTTTGCAGATCCCTTTGATATAAGGGCATTGAGACTCGCAAAGAAGGCAGCGGCAGGTGCCCAGTTTGTTCAGACCCAGTGCGTTTTTAACGTTGAAAAATTCAGTAAATGGATGGAGATGGTGCGCGATTTGGGTATCCACGAAAAGATGTATATCCTTGCCGGTATTACCCCTTTTAAATCCGTAGGTATGGCACGATATATGAAAACATCGGTGCCAGGCATGGACGTGCCCGAAGGCTTAATAAAACGCTTAAACGACACGCCAAAGGATGAAGTCGCTGATGAAGGCATTAAGATATGTCTTGAAATAATCGAGCAGGTTCGCACAATAAAAGGTATTGCCGGTATACACATCATGGCAATCGAATGGGAACACAAAGTGCCTGAAATAATCGAAGCTGCTGGACTTTATCCCAGGCCTTCATAGATGAAAAACTTTTTTACCATAGGCGGGCAAGCATAATAAAAAAGTTTTCATTGTTTTTAAAATAGGTTATTTTCTTTTCATGATTATTCTTCGCAGCTTATTATGGCGCATCGGTGTTTTCATGCTCGTTGTTCTGGCTTGCTACGTTGATTGTTCACATGCTTGTACCCTCTGGGCGGTTGCAGGGGAAAAGGTGCAGGGAGAAGGCGCATTGCTTGCAAAAAACCGTGACAGAAAACCGCAGAAAAGTGAACTGGAATTGATTATACCTGAAAAGGGATTAACCTACCTGGGTTTATTCTCTGTTGTAAAAGGAAAAAGAGGCGGTCTTGTGGCGGGGATTAACGAAAAGGGACTTTCTATTGTAAGCGCAACAGCAAGCAGCTTATCAAAAAAGGCGGGAAGCCAGGTCACAAAAAGTGTAAACGAAGAGGTCTTAAGGATGCATGGCTCAGTTGAGGCAGTCTTAAAAAATCAAAATCTCTTTATAAAAAGCAGTCCTTCATTTTACATGGTTGCAGATAAGGATGCCATTGCAATTATTGAAGTTGCCCCGCATGGTAAGGTATCAGTAAGAACAAAAACAGACGGGGTGCTTTTTCATACAAACCATTACATCGATGAAGATTTTCTTCAATTAAATAAAAACATTGGAGAAAGCAGTGAAAAAAGGTTGTACCGCATACAATCCATGTTGGAAGGTCATGGCAGTTCATTTACAATTGATGATTTTGTTGCCTTTAGTGAAGACACAAGAGATGGACATGATAACAGCATATGGAGGACAGGTAGTTCACCTCAAAAGGAAAGAACTATTGCAACATGGATCGTCTATATCCCAAAAAAGGGCGCCCCTGAAATATTTTTAAAAGTTGCTAATCCTGGGGAAGAACCTTGGGTAATGAATACTGTGCTGGATCATTCATTCTGGACTGAGGGAACAGAATAACTTAATGCCAAAGGTTCCAACATGATATGCGCAGATCACATATCATTCAACCCCTATCAAATCTATAAAACGGAATTTTTCACCATCAAACAGACCTTTGTCGCTTAATTTGAGTTTTGGTATTACAAGAAGCGGCATAAATGATAGAGCCATGAATGGGGCGCTTAAAAGTGATCCGAGCTGCTTGGCAATGAGGTCAAGCCTTGAATAACGTTTAGCAACGCTGTATCCGTCTTCATTACTCATAAGCCCACCAACAGGCAGAGGCAGGGTTTCACTTACATCGCCATACACCACAGAGAGCCCGCCTTTTTGTTTGATAACAAGATTGACGGCATTGCATATATCTTCGTCTGTTGTGCCAACAGCAACAATATTGTGAGAATCATGAGCAACAGACGATGCAATGGCGCCTTTTTTCAGACCAAAGTTTTTAACGAACCCGATCGAGGGTGGACAATCCTCATAACGGTTGACCACCACAAGCTTTAAGATATCATTATTCACATCAGAAACCAGATTGCCACCACAGGATTTACAGGTCATTGACATCCTGCCAGTAACAACCTGATCATTAATGACCTCAATCACATTAACAGGCTTACCCATATCTTTTATAAAAAAATCCGACACCCTCTTTTCGTTTACACAAAACTTGTTTATGAAGGGCACTGACACATGAGGCAGCAGTGTTTTTCCATGTTCGGCAACAACCTCACCGTTGATGAAGGTTCGCAGAACATTAAAACATTCAAGATTATCAACCTCGATAAAATCTGCACGATCTCCCACACGCAACAGACCTGCATCGAGCCCATAATGGATGACAGGCGTTATGCAGGCGCATTTGAGCACAGACATTACATCTATGCCCATTTTTAATGCCTTTCTTACCAGTCCATCTATATGATCTGAAACAAGGTCATCAGGGTGCTTGTCATCGCTACAGAACATGCACTGATCTGCATATTTCATAATCAGAGGGCTTAATGCGTCAAAGTTTTTCGCTGCAGAACCCTCCCTCACAATAAGCTTCATACCAAGCAAGATCTTTTCCAAACCCTCATCATAACTAATGGTTTCATGATCTGTCGAGATACCGGCACGGACATATCTTTCAAGCGCACCCCCTGTAAGGCCAGGTGCATGACCATCTATCGGCTTTCCATGGCGTTTAGCAATTGCAATCTTTTGAATCACTTCTTCATCTTTGTTTATAACACCGGGGTAATTCATCATCTCGCTTAAATATTTTATATCTTTTCTGGCAAGCAACGAATCGATGTCAGCAGCATCGAGATTGGCACCGGAGGTTTCGAACGGGGTAGCAGGCACACACGGGGGAGCACCGAAATTAAAATTAAATGGGACGGTATTTCCATTTTCAATCATGAATCTGATGCCATCCACACCCAGCACGTTTGCAATCTCATGTGGATCGGAAACCGTTGCAACAGTACCATGCCCAACGGCGAGCCTTGCAAATTCCGATGGCACAAGCATTGAGCTTTCAATATGGACATGTGCATCTATAAAACCAGGAACGATGAATGTGTTGTAACGTTCGTTTTCTCTGGCAACATCGATTATCCTTCCTTTGTCTATCAATAAACTGCCAGAAAAAACATTTGAATTTATGACATCGACAATGTTACCCGAGATCTTCATATTGTATATAAAGCGATGAATACCTGAAGCTAAGGAAAGGTTTGAATTTATTAACCCTTTGGGGCTTCATCCTTAGCTTCAGCGTTAACTTGCAAGGTCATGCCTTGACTATGACAGTCTCTTTGAATGCCCTTGTGTATGCATTGATGTTTTTCTGAGCAACAACGCCAAAGCGATCCCTTACCGGACCTTCGAGTGCATCGAGCTCAACAATACCAGACGCCTTTATAAGGGCACCGAGCATTGTGGTATTGGTAATTGGAACACCAAGCTCTTCCTTTGCAATCTTAGATGCGTCTACAAATGCAATATTATGACCCGGGAAAAGCTTTTTCAGCTCATCTGCAGACTTATGAGAGTTTATTACAACAAATCCTTTTTCTTTCAATCCTTCGCTGGGATTTACAACGCCCAACAACGTGGAGTCCAGTATAACGACATTATCAGGCTGATAAACCTTTGACCTGAGCCTTATAGGTTTCTCTGAAACCCTGAGGAATGCCTGCACAGGTGCACCCCTTCTTTCAGGTCCGAAACTGGGGAATGCCTGTGCAAAATGGTTTCTTTTTATTGCGGCCTGGGCAACGAGTTCTGCTGACGTTACTGCTCCCTGACCACCTCTTCCATGAAATCTCACTTCCATCATGTTATTGCTCTCCTTTTAACGTAAGTATGTGTTTTATTCTCCATTCCGTGCCTTTTGGGGTATCCAACAATACGATTCCTTTTTCTAAAAATTTCTCTCGAATCTCATCAGCCCTTTTGAATTCTTTGTTTTTTCTCGCGGTCAACCTTTCCTGTATCATGTCTTGAATCATATCCGCAGTTAATCCTATATGTTTAAGGTGACGATTCTTTTCCCTTGCATCAAATTCCTCAAAGCTGTCACAAAGGATGCCAAGTATGTTCGCAAGTTTAACCATCACATTTTTTGTGTATAAAATAATTGGAAATGCGTTTTTGTCTTTTTGGTCTATCAACCTGTTGATAAGCTTAGATAAATCAAATACACAGGAAAGGGCAAGCGCTGTGTTGAAATCATCATCCATAGCCTCGAAAAACATCCGTTCGTACTCATCTGCCTTTTCAGAAGATTCCAATTCTTTGCCATGATATGCATTTTCAAATTCCCCAACCCTTTCAAGCGTATAATAAAGCCTGTAAAGTGCAGTATTGATATCTTCAATAGCCTTTTCATTATAATCGATAGGACTCCTGTAATGGGTTGAAAGAAAAAAAAGCCTTAGCACCTCAGGATGATAGCCCTTGATGAAATCCCTTATTAAAAGAAAATTACCCAGCGATTTTGACATCTTTTCTTTATCTATGTTTACAAAACCATTGTGAACCCAATAATTTACAAATTTGATGCCTGTGGCTGCCTCTGATTGTGCCCTTTCGTTCTCATGGTGCGGGAAGATGAGGTCTTTCCCCCCACCGTGTATATCGAACGGGCTTCCAAGATACTTTGTGCTCATTACAGAACATTCTATGTGCCAGCCAGGTCTTCCATTTCCGAATGGTGTTACCCAAAAAGGTTCGCCCTCTTTCGAGGATTTCCACAGGGCAAAGTCAAGGGGGTTTCTCTTTCGTTCATCGATTTCAACCCTTGCACCTGCTTCCATTTCTTCGAGTGTTCTGCCTGATAGATTGCCATATCCCTTGAAACTCTCCACTGAGAAATAAACGTCGCCATCGACGGTATATGCATGCCCCTTTTTTAAAAGCTCTTCCACAAGAGACACCATTTCTTCTATGTGCTGCGTTGCCCTTGGTTCATATGTCGGTCGCAGTATGTTAAGGGCATCCATGTCTTCATAAAAAGATTCTATATATTTCCTTCCAATTTCATCCCATGCAATACCTTCGAGTTGTGATTTTTTGATAATCTTATCATCAATATCGGTAAAGTTTCTCACATAAGTGACTTTATAGCCCCTTGCGAGGAAATATCTGTATATAACATCAAAGACTATTGCACTCCTTGCGTGCCCGATATGGCAATGGTCATATACGGTCACGCCGCAAGCGTACATCCTTACAGCATTCTCTTGAACCGGTTTAAACTCCTCTTTTTTCCCAGACAAAGAATTGTATATCCTGATGGCCATCAGGTATTATTATCATACTGACTTGCATATTGTCAAAATGAATATGTTTTCTCTTCCATTTTTAAAAAGCAGACTGACATTTTTTTCAAAAAGGGCTGCTTTTTATTATCTGCTTGGTTTTTTCTGAAATTTTTTGCGGGCAATTTTTTTGGCACATGTGGCGGGTTCGCTCTTTTGTTTTTGCATTCTATTTTTTCCTTTTGAAAAGCACATATCAATGTTGAGTTGCAGAAACGAATAAAAAACATGCCTTAAATATTAATATTTTGCTTGACATGATATATTTTTTGCTCTTTAATTAATACATGTTGAAGAAGATGGCAAAACACTTTTTTAATTATTACTTTAGAAGCTTGCACCCGGGCATTGTTTTGCTTTGAGAAGAGCAAAAGCCATGGGTGCAAATGCCTCATGGCTTTTTTAATGCGTGGCCATGGGCATAATAACCATGGCTTTTTTGTTTTTGGGAGGAATTATTATGATAGTTTCGCATAAGATTAAACAACAGATGGAAGAAACTGGTTGGATCAGAAGGATGTTCGAAGAGGGTATCGGCATGAAAAAACGATACGGTGATGAAAATGTATTTGACTTTTCACTTGGAAACCCTGATGTCGAGCCACCCCAGCAACTAAAGCAGTCACTTATCGACACCTTAAATAGGCCCGATGTCGGTATGCACCGTTATATGCCAAACTGTGGCTTAGACGATGTAAGGAAAGAGATTGCAGCCTATTTAACGGAATACTATGGCATGCCTTTCACTGCACAGCATACATACATGACAGCAGGAAGTGCAGGTGGTCTCAACATTTTACTCAAAAGCATCCTTAACACGGGCGATGAGGTTATCGTGCCCACGCCATATTTCATGGAATTCAAATATTATATTGAAAGCCACGGGGGTGTTGCCAGACTGGTTAATACAAGAGACGATTTTCAGCTTGATATACAAAAGATTGAGGATGCAATAACACCAAAAACAAGGGCAATTCTCATCAACAGCCCAAACAACCCTACAGGCGTCATATACTCTGAGAGTGTCTTGCGTGAACTTGCCGAACTCCTATATAAATATCGCGGTCAGGGCAAAAAGATATATCTGATTTCTGATGATGCCTACAAAAAACTCATTTATGAAAACATACAACCACCGAATATTTTTTCAATTTATGACCTTGTTATCTCTGTAACATCACATTCAAAAGACCTTGCGCTACCTGGCGAGAGGATTGGATATATAGCGATATCACCTGAAATCAAAGATGTTGACATGCTGATATCTGGGCTTATGTTCTCAAGCAGGGCGCTTGGATTCGTAAATGCACCTGCATTGTTCCAGAGGGTGGTAGGCAAATTCCAGAGAAACTCAGTGGACATCAACGAATATCAGAAAAAAAGGGATGTTCTCTATAACGCCCTCGTTGAAGCTGGTTTCGAATGCATAAAACCTATGGGTGCATTCTATATCTTCCCCAAATCACCTATAGACAATGAACTTGAGTTTGTTAAAATCTTGCAGGAAAAAGAGCATATACTTGCTGTACCTGGAAGGGGTTTTGGAAAAGAGGGCTTTTTCAGAATAGCCTATTGTGTGCCTTTTGAAAAGGTGCTTGGTGCATTGGATGGTTTCCGCAGAATTGGAAAAGAATACATCAAATAAGGAGTTGGAATTATGGTAATATCGAACAAGATTTCCGAATCAATGAAGGATTCATCATGGATCAGGGCAATGTTTGATGAAGGTGAAAAACTTAAAAAACAATTCGGCCCTGAGCATATATTTGATTTTACACTCGGGAATCCCATCACTGAACCCCCCACAGAGTTAAAAAATGAACTTATCAAGATTGTCACATCTGAACTAAAGGGTATGCACAGATACATGTCAAACAGTGGATATGAAGAGGTAAGAGAAGATATTGCAGAATTTTATCGTGGCACAACAGGAATACCTTTTACGAGAGATCACATTGTCATGACCGTAGGTTCTGCTGGTGGGATCAATGTTGTGTTGAAGTCTCTGCTTGATCCCGGTGATGAGGTTATCGTGCCATGTCCATATTTTGTTGAATTTAAATTCTATATTGAAAATCACGGTGGTATTATGAAGCTTGTTGATACTAAAGATGATTTTCACCTTGACATCGAAAAGATCGAACAAGCCATAAACAAAAACACAAAGGCAATTATTATAAATTCGCCTCACAACCCTACGGGTGCTGTTTATTATAAAAACGAACTAAATGAATTAGCCGCGCTACTCAATGAAAAAAGAAAAAAGGGTCAAAGGATCTTTATCATCTCGGACGAGGCATATAGGAAGATTATCTATGACAACATAAAATATCCTGTAATGTTCAATATCTATGATGATACCGTGTCGATCACGTCACATTCAAAAGACCTTGCGTTACCTGGGGAAAGGATTGGATACATTGCGATCTCTCCTCTTATAAAGGATGCAACAAGTCTCATCAACGCCACTATATTTTCGAACAGAATTCTTGGTTTCATAAATGCACCGGCAATCATGCAAAGACTTGTGGGCAGGTTTCAGAAAAACAGCGTCGATATCATCGATTATCAGATAAAAAGGGATGCGATATATAACATACTTGCAAATGCCGGATATGACGTTGTCAAGCCAGAAGGTGCTTTTTATATATTCCCTAAATCGCCAGACCAGGACGACATAAGGTTTGTAAGAAATCTTCAGGAAAACCATATACTTGCAGTTCCAGGGACAGGGTTTGGCAAAAAGGGGTATTTCAGGCTTGCATACTGTGTAGAAATGGACATCATTAAACGGTCGGAGCCTCATTTTAAAAAGGCATTAGAATCCTTTCCGATCTGAAAAAATTGTAAAATTGAATCTTTTCAGGTAAAGTATATTTTATGCACACGGTTTTGATAATTGACGATGAAAAACCGATCCTGGACAGTCTGTCCTCCATTCTGACAGATGAAGGGTTTCGAATTCTTAAAGCAACTGATGGCAATGAAGGTCTTTCGATATTCGAAAGAGAAAAACCCGATGTCGTTCTCCTTGATGTATGGATGCCTGGCATGGATGGGTTGCAGATTTTAAGCAGGATAAAGAAAAAAGACAATAAAGCAATAGTCATCGTTATATCAGGACACGGCACAATATCTACTGCTGTCGAGGCCGTTAAAAGAGGGGCGTACGATTTTCTTGAAAAACCTCTCTCGATCGAGAAAGTGTTAGAGGTTATTTATAGAGGGTTGGGGCTCGACAGCGTTCGTTCAATCGGAACGGAAAATATGAGTGTTGGCATCACAAAAGGTTCTGATATCCATAAACAAAAGACCATAGGTAAAAGCATAGTTGTCTACGGAATGGGGCTTCATACAGGCGTAAAAACAGGTATGATACTCTTACCCATGCCGGAAAATACAGGGATCGTATTCGAGCATATACCCGATGGAGAAAGGATACCGGCATACATCGATTATGTCTTTTCTGTTGGATATGCCTCTTCCTTGAAAGGCAAAAACTGCCTTGTGCGGACCATTGAGCATCTTCTTGCAACCTGTCACATGTATGGCATCACAAACCTGCTCATAAAAGTCAGCGAGGAAGTGCCTATACTTGACGGTTCATCCATTGAAATATGCAAGAAGATTGACGAGGCAGGCATTGTCGAACAAAGTGACGGCATTAAACCCTTAAGATTAAACGAACCCATTATATTGAACGGGTTTTCTGATGGAAAATATCTTGCAATTGAACCATGCGAAGGCTTTGAAATCGACTACACCCTTGAACATCCAAGACCCATAGGTTTGCAGCATTATCATTTTTATGGTAGCAAAGATAATTTCATAAAAGATATAGCACCTGCAAGAACGTTTGGTTTTTTGAAGGATTTTGACCGGCTCGAAAAAATGGGACTTGGCTCGGGCGGACGGATTAGCAATGTAATAATACTCAGCGAAGAAGGGGTGATTAATACAAAACTTCGCTTTGAAGATGAATTTGTAAGACATAAAGTACTTGACCTTTTAGGTGATATCTACCTTCTCAACAGACCAATCATTGGCAAGATTATTGCCAAACAAACTGGACATGTTGAAAATATCGCACTCGTGAAGGCACTAAAGTCGATGGAAATAGCCAATGATCAGGCTTGATCACATAGGTTTTGTTACTAAAGACATTGAATCACTGGCAGGTGTTTTCAAAGCACTGGGCATAAGTGATATTACAGAACCCATTGAAAATCCAAGCCAGAAAGTAGCCGCATCGTTTGCAAACGTTGGCGATAAAGAAGATGTTTACGTTGAAATCCTTGAGCCAACCCGCGACGATTCTCCTATATCAAAATTCCTCGAAAAACAAGGTGGCGGACTTCATCACCTCTGCTTTGAGGTCGATAATATCGAAAAAACATCAGAAGATTTGGTTGCAAAAGGATTTAAGATGATCGTCCCCCCTGAAGATTGTGGGGCATATGATAAAAATCTCAAAAGAGATTGCAGCGGCATAACAAAGATTGCATTTTTTATTGCTGCAGACAGATTCCTCGTTGAACTTATAGAAAAAGGACGATAAAGTCAGCCCGAAGGGCGAAGTGCGAAGTGCGAAAATATAAATTCTGAAATACCTTCTTTATCATCTCTCGAGAACACAGGAACATGCGCCGAAAAAGGCAGATCTGTAACTATTGCAAGCAGGTTTTCATCATCTAAGCAAAGCGGGGGCTGATCTTCTCTGTTTATATATACCTCTATCTTTGGCAGTTTGGCCTTTTTATAGCCCTCAATAATAACAATATCCGTTTCTGTAACATATCTTGAAATAATATCTTCCACCTCTGGCTCTACAAAGGAATCCTTAATGACAGCGATTTTATCGGGAGACGAGATAATGACTGTCTGGGCGCCTGCTTGCTTGAATCTGTGTGTATCCTTGCCAGGTATATCTATATCGAAACCGAGATGGTGGTGCTTAATAACGGCAACGCGTATGCCTTTTGAACAAAAGATTGGTATCAGACTTTCGATAAGACTTGTTTTTCCTGTTTTTGAGAGACCGACAAAAGCTAAGACAGGTATGCTGTTGTTTGACATATACTGCCTTAGGAAAAAGTTGTCTTGGAAAAATAGAAATGAAACGCCACAACTACCAGTGCATGATCTATGATGCCATTTTCTATGAGTGATGGGATCTGTACAACAGGAACGTGAACAACATCAATGTCCTCATCGGGGTCAAAATTCGTATCGGTTACTTTCCGTGCGTTTTTAACAAGATATGTATGACAAAGGTTGTTGAATATAGCGGGGTTCGGGTTTACTGCGCCAAGATATTCGATTGCGTCACCAGCATATCCTGTCTCTTCAACCAACTCCCTTAGTGCTGCCTCTTTGTGATGTTCAACGCCGACAAGTCCACCTGGAATCTCAAGCGTAATCTTCTGCGTGCCATGCCTAAATTGCTTAATCATAACGATCTCTTGGTTTTCGGTAACAGGTATCACGTTAACCCAATCGTTTGTTTCTATTGTATAAAACTGACCCGTATCTTTAGTGCGTGGAGAAACGGCACGAACAGTTTTTATCTTAAAGACCCTGTAGTCTCTGTCAACCGTTGAACCAAGAAGTTCCCATTCCTTAACCATAGCGTTAAGTTATCACAGGGCTATTCTCTTTTTCAATCTAAAACGTCCAGGCGATACAAACCGGCTTATTTTGTCAGCTTTCTAACACAAAAGTAACGTTAAGGGTAACGCGGTATTCAATTATCTTACCGTCCTCCACCTTGCATCTGTGATCGCCAACCCTGATACCAGTAATACCCCTTAATGTTTTCGAAGCACGTTTAAAGCCGACACTTAACGCTTCATCAAAGCTTTTTGGGGAAGCCCCTATGATTTCTGTAACCCTTGCAACCCTTCCATCATATTTCATGAAAAATTCCTCCTGGTATTAATTTCAGAAGGTATCAGAAAATATCAATAACGTCAATGATTTTTCAAAATAATTCCAAGCAAAACACATGGTCAGCCCAACTTCAATTCATTGATTTTGGGCTTTGTTTGATGTAAATTACACTCGGCAGCAAAATGCTTGCAGAAAACCGGAGGTTTTGATGAAAAGAATTTTCAGTGGTATTCAGCCAACAGGAGATATTCACCTGGGAAACTATGTTGGCGCCATAAGAAACTGGGTTTATCTGACAGAAACGTATGATTGTATTTACTGCGTTGTGGATTACCATGCAATAACAATAGCCTACGAGATTGAAGAATTAAAAAGGAGAACACTGGAAACAGCTCTCGTTTTGCTTGCTTGCGGGTTATCACCTGATAAATGTAAAATGTTTGTTCAATCCCATGTACGTGAACATACTGAGCTTGCGTGGATATTCAACTGTGTGACCCCCATAGGTGAACTCGAGAGGATGACCCAATTCAAAGATAAGTCGAAACAGCACCGTGCAAATATAAATATGGGGCTTATGGGTTACCCGGTGCTGCAAGCTGCTGATATCCTTATATATAAGGCTGGATATGTTCCTGTCGGAGAAGATCAGGTACAGCATGTTGAGTTGACGAGAGAAGTGGCAAGAAAGTTCAACACCAGATACGGTGACATCTTCCCTGAACCACAGGTAATACTTTCGATGGCTCCCAAGATTCTTGGTGTTGACGGGTCAAGCAAAATGTCGAAATCAATGAACAACTATATAGGACTTCTGGAAAACAGCGATATGATTTGGGAAAAGCTGAGAACCGCTGTAACCGATGTCAACCGAATAAGGAGAAAAGACCCTGGCGACCCCTCTGTTTGCAACATTTTTACGATTCACCGAGCCTTTTCACCAGACCAGACATTACTCGACATTGACAACGGATGTCGAACTGCATCAATAGGCTGCATTGACTGCAAAAAAACGCTTTTCACAAACATGATGGAAGAGTTGAACCCCATAAGAGAACGAGCAGAATCACTAAACAACGATATAGATTATGTCATTGACGTAACAAAGGCAGGTGCGGACAAATGTAGGGCAATCGCCGAAAAAACAATGGATGAGGTTCGCACGACAATAGGCGTTTTTGTATAGGCATCTGTCAGTCAAGGAATAAGAATAAAAAAACAGCCGATATCCGATATCAGATAGAGACGGTTATTAGCTTGACATTTCTTCACATCTAAAATAATCTTTCCTAATGAAAAACCTATCGATTGGCATGTTTGACTCTGGTATTGGAGGGTTAACCGTACTCAAGGAAGTACGAAAAATACTGCCCAATGAACATATTATATATCTGGGCGACACAGCAAGGGTCCCTTATGGTAATAAATCCCCACAAACAATCACAAAATATGCACTGGAAAGCGCCATCTTTCTCCTTACAAAGGGCATAAAGATTCTTGTGGTTGCCTGCAATACGTCTTCGGCTTTGGCGCTTGGCGTACTACAAAAAAAACTCCCCGTCCCCGTCTTGGGTGTCATTGAACCCGGCGCAAAAGAAGCAATCAGGCATTCAAAAAACAAAAAGATAGGCATAATAGGCACAAAGGCTACTATCAGCAGCATGGCATATGTCAATGCGATGAAAAGATTAGACCCTGACATAGAGGTTTTTTCAAAACCATGTCCTTTGTTTGTACCCATAGCCGAAGAGGGACTTGAAAACGATAAAGTTGCCATTTTCATGGCAGAAAAATACCTGGAGGAGCTAAAGGCATGTGGCATCGATACGCTTGTATTGGGCTGCACCCATTATCCTTTACTGGAATGGGCAATTAAAACAATTATGGGTGATGGTATTACAATTATCAACACAGGGATCGAAACTGCCAAGGAAGTGCAAAAGACTTTGGAACAGAAGAGAATCTTAAATGATTCCGGGAAAAAGGTATCTGAATACTTTGTTACAGATTCCCCTGAAACCTTCAAGGAGATCGGCAACAGATTTCTTGGAGAGGAGATAAAAAGGATCAAATTTTTAAAAAGCCTCGACTTTAAAGATTATCTGCTTTCTTCATGATAGTCAGCGTTGCCCTTCCAATTCCGATACAAAAGACATTCTCATATTCCGTTCCAATACACCTCGAATCGCTTATCAAACCGTATATGCGGGTTACTGTACCGTTTCACAACAGGGTACTGAAAGGGTATGTGATCGACTTTATTGATAAGGCCGATCATTCCCTGAAAGATATTTTGGATGTACTGGATCTGTTCCCGTTATTGTGCGAACCCATTACATCACTTTGTCAATGGACATCCCGTTACTATAACGCTCCATTGGGGCAGGTTCTCAAGTATGCGACTCCCCTTAATCTGTCTATCGAACAATATCTTATTTTAAGATCGAAAAACATTCAGGTGGCACACTTGGACGGTCTACAGCTAAAGAAGGCTTTGAAACTAATACCCAAAGAAGAAGTGATCAAATTACATCGGGAAAACATGATCGATTTTATGGACACATTTTCACACAAACCGCTCTCTTCTTCAACCAGCAAGCAATCACATTCTAAAAAACATGGTAAAACACTTTTCATAGGTGGGATAGATAAACGAATTGAATATTACCTGCAACTCATATCAGAGCACGTTATGCGCATGGAAAATGTCATTGTGCTCTTGCCTGACTATTATGCATCTGGAAAACACTTCCACAGCATCATTTCTGATGTTTTTAAGGATAGCGTTTACTGGTATGGCTCGCCAGAAAAAACAAAGGCCAGGAATGAAGCGTTCTTTAAGGCTCAAAACAACCGGGGCATTATAATACTTGGTAACAGAAGTGCAGCTTTTTTAACTGTCAACAACAACGGTCTCATTATTGTTGAAAAAGATGAAGCCGACGAGCACAGAAACGAAGAAGGTTTTAGATTCAACGCACGGGTAATTGCCCAAAAAAGGGCTGAACTCGAAGATATACCTATCGTATTTGGAAGCGCTGCGCCGTCGTTTGAAGTCTATAAGGATGCCCTGGAGGGCAAATGCACTGTTATAAATAGACATATGCCCTTAAAGGATAAGCGCATAGATATTGTCAAAAAAAGAAGATTGTCTGATCCCGGAGGATTGCCGGAAGAATTTGTTGGTATCATCGAAGATGGCTTAAAAACACACGAAAATGTTGCCATATTTACACCAAGACGGCTTTATGCATCCCACCTTTATTGTCTTGACTGTAAAAAACCATTTTTGTGTGATCTTTGCGGTGGATATTTGGGCTATCAGAAAAAGGAGAATGCCCTTGTCTGCACATCCTGTAATAAAAATATCATCTATGCAGATAAATGCCCTGCTTGCGGTAGCGGTTTTATCCGTTTTTCACAAACAGGCGTTGAATATCTTGAGGAAAAACTCAAAGAATATTTTTCCCAAAACTGCATAGTAAAGATTGCAGCCGAAACCCTGGAAGATGTTTTAAAAAGTGGGGTTTTTACCTCAAAAAAACAATTAATGAAGCCTAATCAGGCAACAAACGATGCTGATTTAACGCATCTTCAACCCACAATCATTGTTGGAACACAAACTTTGACAAAATTATATGGATTAAAGGCAGGTTTACTTATCCTTTTTGGGTGGGAACAGATGATCAGGTTTTCAGGATACAGGGCATTAGAGAAGATGTTTCAAACACTGGTGAATCTCGCTGACACGCTAAGACCTGACCACATATGTTTTTTTATGGATGAGAAAAAGGCCATCGACATTGGACAATTTATTGATTTATCGTTGTTTTATAAAAATGAGCTTCATAAACGAAAATTTGCCGAATACCCACCGTATTCAAGGATGCTTCTTATTACTGCAGAGAAGCAGAACGAACAGGCAACAAAACGCCTGATAAACAAGATACAGGATTTGTTCGAAAAAAATGGCTATAAAAACAATATAACAGGTACATTTATCGAAAGACGATTGAACTGGTATCAATTTAAAATGATCATAAAATTACCTGAGAATTCTTATCTGCCAGAAAAACTCCTCGATGTCTATAGCTTTCCGAATGTCCGTATAGAACCGGACCCACATTCTGTATAAAAAATTTATTCCGAAAAATTCACTTACCACCATTTATCCCCTAACAAAAACCCTCCTTTTGCAGTAGAATCGATAGCCTACTGAATAAGCGACCTATGAAAAAAGGGAGATAAAACGATGCAAACAAATCCTTCCACAACCATCACAAAGGTAAACAAAGTCAAATGTCTTTTACTCGGAGAAAAATGACCACATATGAAGGGTTTGCACTTGTAGCAGCATTCTTCGAGTGAAGCAGCAATGACAAAATAAAGGGGTAAGAATATCAAAAACCCCCTAAAAGGACATAAAAGCATGTAATGAGCTAATCATAGAAGATAAAACCACTACCCCCGTGAGATAGAGTGAACATAAAAAGTAGCAATGAGAATACAAAAAGAAGAGGGGTTAGGGTTATGAAAAAGTCTTAAATCATTTAGGATTTAGGAATTAGGATTTAGGATTGAAACCAATTAACCCCACCTGGCGGCGCAAATTGTTAATTCTGCCCCGCAAGGGGCATGAAGTGTGGACAGAATTCATCTGTCTCAGAATTCTGTCCACAGGCATATCTCGCTTTCTCTGCGTTCTCTGCGGGCTCTGCGAGAGAAAAATAATCATTTAGGAATTAGGAATTAGGATTGAAAGAAATGTTACAACAAATTTATACAGTGACATAAGCGGTCTAGCTGCTCTATAATAAACTAAAGAAAGGAGCAGACAAATGACAAAAAGACCAAGAAGAAATTACCGGTACTGAACATTGTTGACAAATGTTTGTTGCAAAATAACTATAAAATAAGTATGTTACATTATGCCTAAAGCAGAAGGCCACAGAAGGTTAGACCATTTTTATTTTGTAGATTTTATAAATTTATCAGGAGGTGAATGTCTATGTTAAAAAGCAGAATATTGGTATGTTTTGTATCGATTGTCCTGTCGCTCATTGCGTTGGTTTGCAGTGCATCTGATTTATCGGTGGGTGTTGTCTTTTTGCATGGAAAGGGTGGAACTCCCAGTTACCATTCTATGACGGGCCTTTCCGCGAAACTCAGGGAAAATGGTTTTATTGTGACAGTCCCCGAAATGCCTTACTCTAAATCCCGCATATATGACAAGAGCTACCAGGATACGATGCTTGAAATTGATGATGCGGTAGCATATTTGAAGAATAATGGAGCAAAGGATATATTTATTGCGGGACACAGTTTGGGTGCAAATGTTGCCCTTCACTATGCAACAAGAACATCAGTGAAAGGTGTAATTGCAATTGCACCAGGGCACAGCCCGGAGTCAAATATCATGCGGACAAAGCTTGCGGCTGATGTAGAACGTGCAAAAAAAATGATAAACGAAGGACAAGGCAACAAGGCGGCCCGCTTTGACGATATAAATCAGGGAAGGGTATTTTCGATTACTTCTACTGCTAATATTTATGTCAGTTGGTTTGACCCTGATGGCTCGGCCATCATGCCCAAGAATGCTGCAGCACTCAAGCCGGGAACAGCTCTTTTCTGGGTAGTTGGCACAAGAGATCCGTTAAGCAAAGCTGGTTCATCATATGCTTTTGATAATGCTCAACCAAACCCTAAAAACAAGTATATAGAGGTAGATAGCGATCACATGAGCACACCGACAGTAGCGGCAGGAGAGATTGTGAATTGGCTGAACACGTTCAAACAGCAATAGGGTAACCCTTGCCTTTGGGGTCATGTTTTGCAATATAACATTATCTACGTTATGTAACCCTTATTGGCTCGTCCTCTCAGAATAGAATATCCAGGTGCCCTATACCACACAATTGGACATATAAAAAGACCGGCCATGTTTTCAGGGACGTTATAAAGCCATTATTGTCGATAAAGACAGTTATCTCCTGGGGCTTTGCAGATATGTGGTCTCAAATCCTGTCAGGGCACATATTGTAGAAATCTGGAAATGGAGCAGCTACCATGCTACGGCCGGAATAGAAAAACCTCCTGCATATTTTGCTATGGACCAACTTCTGGGACAGCTCAGCAAAAACAAAAAAGGCAACAGAAGATATATACGCTTTTTTCTTCAAAAGAATCGCCATGGAAAAAATTGAAGGGTCAGATATTCCTTAGGTGACAACTGTACCCCAAACTTCTGGGGGGGGTAACAGGTGCGCGGCGGTTTTTCTGCGCATCCTTGTTCACCTCGATGTTAGCCCAGCTTATTCCATTCATCGGACGTAATGACTCGTCCAATAATTCCTTCGACTTCATTTAGCATCATACGTAACTGGGGAACTGAATATTCAGCATTTGACGGGATGGTCAAGCGGTATTCTTCAAAAAACATAAATTTATGGCGTGTCCCTGAATAGGGACCATTAAAATCAAGCTTTCGTAATCGTCTTATAAACTCTCATGGTTTACAGGGCTACCATCGACTCATTGGCTGGCTCCTTATTCAAGTCATATCCAGCCAAAACTGGAATGGGATGCCCTAATTTCAAGCCGACCAATACCCAATCTTCAAGCGTAGAACGTAATTCGTCTTCGCACTCTCGTAATGTTTTACCGAAAGCGATAACTCCTTTGCAGGATGGTATACGACCGTAAAATGATCCATCTTCAAGCTTGTCAAATTCTGCTTGAGATAAAGCACTTTCAATGTAACCTGTGAGAATAATTCGTAATATTTTTATTCACCCTTTTAATTTAAAATGCATTGTTCCAAAGGAGTTTGTTTCCGGAAATGGTGGAGTCAAACACTTCATCATCTATCTCGATATTTCTCATGTAACACTTCTTTGCCCTTAAATAAGTTTATTTAAGAACAAGAATAAGCCTTGTTCTAATTCTTGTCAAGAAATATAAGAATATAGGCTAACATTTCAAAAAAAGTGCAATTTTGACCTAATAGCTTGACATTAAACATTTATCAACATATTTCCTGTTAAAATTGATCGATAAGATATTGTTTTTGACGGTTTGGAGCATAGGGAAGCCATTTTCTCATGTCAAGAGGTAGCCTAAATTTCCGCATTATTGTAACGAGGCGGGCGGGTTGATGCCCAGTCGGGTGTATAGATCGATCTGTCGTTTCGTTATTTCGCCGGCCTGTAGTCGCAGTCCCGGCACTTCAAAGCATTTTTCAGTTTCGAGAACATTTCCGATCCGTCGTGATACTGGTAGAAACCGTACCGCGAGGTAATCTGGATTTTCCCTTTGTTCAATTCAATAAAATCCTTAAGGAACTTCAGTCCTACACCGCCCGGTTGCCCACCCCTTTTGGTGGTATTCCCCTCTTGAAGCGCCCACTGGATTGCATCCACCGAGTTCACCTTAAGCCCAAGAGCGCGGCGAACATTGGTCCGTATGCCAATTCCCGCATCGGCTATTGTCAAGTCAAGTCGTTGCCAGATAGGGTAGAACTGTCCGCACACGAAAAGACCGACTTTTGACTCGGAATGAATCACAGCATTCTGAAAAACCTCGAACACACTTTGTCGGAAATGTTTGCCCATTGCCACGGACATCCGGGGGATTCCCTTGCCGTTCATATACCTTTTCAGGTATTGCGCGAACAGGCCTTCGTCCGAAAGCTGCATACGAGTGTAAGGCAATGTGGTCTGATTAGAGTCTCTGATTGATCTGTACCCATAGGAGACCAGAAAACGGTTCTTGCACAGGATCTTTTCAATCGGCGCAGGCACGTCGACAACCTCGACTCTATTGAATCTATCAGCGGCGATCCTGGCGAGCACAGATGCGAGGGGTGAGGCCATGTTTGCGTCGAAAAATCCACAACGGGAAAAGCTGAGTTCCAGATGTGCATTATAGAGATCGTGAGCGTCCGACGCGAGGGCAACTATCCTCTCAAATCCCTCTCTTTCGCTTTTGATTGTGGGAACGTAGTAGATCATGTCCTCTCGCTCAGACCGAACTCACAACTTTCAGATCACGGAAATGGACCCTATAGATCCCCAAATCACGGGAGAGCATGCAGTCCGCATGGACAAGAGCGTGGGCACCGATCAGGAAATCGGCAAGTACGTGGAGCCGTTTTGTAACGGTGGCCATGCATTCCGGACAGACTACCTCAAAGCCGCTGCTGCAATTGCCGCACGTAAACTGATTTTTGTTGATTTTTCTATTATATGTCGCCCATCTTGTTCCTGCAATGTAAAGAGATTTCTCATTTGAGTATACCAGACGCATGCCTGTCTCAGCAAGAAGCGCTTTCAGATCTGCCTCGGATGAGAAGTGTGCCGCAAGTTCTGCAAACACGACTTCGCAAAGTATCAGTTTTCCCTCAGACAAATGCCGGTCCAGAAGCACCTTCGAAGACTCACCAAAAGGTTCATCAGGAATAAGGATATCGAGGATTATATTGGTGTCAACGGCTGTTATCATGACCCCGGGCCTCCCTGACAAGATCGTCACTTCTCTGCCCCTTGAGGTGTTCCAGTTTGCCCACCCATTTGTCAAAAGGAGATTTTATCATCGCTTTTTTCATGAAGATTACGCCGTCCTTTTCCTCAAAACTTACGTCCTCTCCGGGTTGCACTCCCAGTCTTTCCCTAACTTGCTTGGGAATTGTCACCTGTCCCTTGGATGTTACTTTTGCAACTATCATTTTCCACCTCTCAGGTAAGAATTATCTGTCCTTACCTTCATTGTAGGAAAATAGACATAACTTGTCAAGAGTTAAAAGGGTTTCTCTGCCCTGGCAAGTAACTCTTCAAAATCGAAATTGACGCTTGTTACGCCGAAATCCGGCTCACCCCTTCTTCCATTAATTTATTGGGTGTCAATTATCATCAAAACTAATCCACTATTTTCACCAATTTTAGTCCACCCATAGTCTTCATAAACCGATACCTTAATTCTTTTCATGTTTATCATTGCTCCTTCTTTTTCCCATCATTTTTTTATCTATAGCTTTTTCCTTGGATAAAGATTTGGAATTTATTTTACCTTTGAAGCAATGCTCAAACAGCTTTTTTTAGCCACAGATAAAAGCAGATAATAAAAAAACACTTAGGATTTAGGATTTAGGATTGAAACCAATTAACCCCATCTGGCAGTGCAAATTGTTACTTCTGCCCCGCAAGGGGCATGAAGTGTGGACAGAATTCATCTGTCTCAGAATTCTGTCCACAGGCTTATCTCGTCTTTCTCTGCGTTCTCTGCGGGCTCCGCGAGAGAAAAAACATTTAGGATTTAGGAATTAGGAATTAGGATTGAAACCATATAATAAGTAGAGTATGTAGAGTGAGGGGGAATCCTTTATTTTCAGATGTTTGGATGGGTAGATGGGTAGCTAAACATCCAACCCTCCAACCTTCTGTCTTTTCTAACCCTCTGTCTTTCTCTGCGGGCTCCGCGAGAGAAAAAAACATTTAGAAATTATGAAGGGAGAACGGTGTTTTCTGGAAACTGGCATCGGTGCCTGCACCATCCTGCAATCGTAACATCGAATCATCAGAGAGCATAACTTTTTGATCTTCGCTGATTCCACCTATGATTACAGCACGTTACAAATGCCGGAGCTCCGGCATTGGTGAAATTTACAATATGGAATTTATTTTAACTTTGAGGCTAATAGCAGCCATTAGAAATTGGGATATAATGACTTTTCTTCTACAGCAACTTGATTGTTTGTCATTGTAAGCCATTGTAATAGTTTGGATCGCTCTTTAAAAATCTCAAAAACGTTGTGACACAGAATACGGTGATAAATATTTACATCCTGTGGTTATTCTCCTAAATATGGGGTGACTAATACAGGAGGCGCCCCATATTTGCGGGGGTGAAGAAATCCAGTCAGTACCAGTACCTTCAGATCGTTCAGAACCGCCGGGAAGGGACCAAGACAATCCAACGAGTTGTAGCGACCATCGGGCGGATATGCGTTGTTTCGGATCGGGGCATGATCAGTTCCGAGACGATGGCCTATCTGGAAGCGGAGAAGATTCCTTACATTCTGGGCGTCCGGATGAGACTGAACAATGAGGTGAAGGGCTAAGTCCTCTCCCGTGCCGGCCGTTACCGGGAAGTCTATCCGGAGGGGGTTTCAACAAAAGATCCTTAGTCCCTTGTGGGGAACAAGGGTTATCGGAAGTACCTGAAGCTGGATCGGGAGACTGTTTCTATCAGCCAGGCCAAGATCGAAGAGGAAGGACGATACGACGGGAAGTGGGTACTCAAAACCAACACAACATTACCGGCGGAGCAGATAGCCCTCAAGTATAAGGAGCTTTGGCAGGTAGAGCAGGTCTTCCGGGACATGAAGTCGGTTCTGGATACTCGGCCCATCTTTCATAAGCGGGATGAGACCATCAGGGGACACGTCTTCTGCAGTTTCCTGGCCCTGGTCCTCCGTAAGGAACTGGATCGCAGACTGGAGAAGGCCGGTCACTGTTTCGAATGGGCCAACATTAAGCAAGATCTCAAAGCCTTGCAGGAAATAACGATAGAAGACCGTGGCAGAACGCTGGCCATCAGAAGTCAATGCTTAGGAACCTACGGCAAGGTCTTCCAGGCAGTTGGCGTGGCCATCCCGCCGACGATACGGGAGCTTGTATGATGCCCAACTCATTGTCAAAGAGCATTCTGTGGTGCCAAGAACTTTTTCAGGGCATCTATATGCCCAATATCGTTAAACATATTTTTTGCAACTGTTAAAGATCAGTCAGACTGATTTTTTATTTCATGCGTCATTTCACCACCATTGAACTCCCACCATCTGCTTGCTCATAATATTTTAAAATAACAAGTTTATATGCCATTATATCAACTGTTCTATGTAATGAGTTAATATATTTTTCATTTTCTTGGATTTAGTTTTTTTAAACGCTTCAAAAATCGCATTTTTGCTGGTAACACTTTTTGTTAACAACTCATGTTCATTATTACTTAAAGATTTATATAGTTTTTGCCAATCTTCGGCACCGTTGTTTTCATACTTTCTTCTGTTAATTATATAGTGTTCTGGCATCATTGCAATAATTCTGAATTCTTCGGGAGAGGCTCCAAAGGCTGCCTCAAAAAAATCAAGTTTAGTGGTAACCATTCCACGTGTCGCAAGCAAAATGCATTGTATTCCACGTAGTAATTTTTTATTCCAATGTTTTCCAATATAGGATCTGTCTTTTGCATCTAACGGAATATATTTCATTGGGAAGGAATAGATTTGGGTACCAAGCTCTTCATTCAATTCGCAATTAATCCGCAACCTTTCGTAAAAATCTTCTGGAGTATCCAAATAATTGTAAAGTACATAATTCGAGAGGTACAAAAGGCCATGGTTACTTGCAAGCCTTATTTTAGATATGTAAACATCTTTCATTTCAATATGGTCAAAAGCAATTCGTAGAGGTTTAATGGCTGTTTTGGCTAATAACTCCATTTTCTCAGGGGTCAAATAGTTTGCATCAGTGCCTTGATTAAAATCGACAAAACGTAATTTTCCATTAAATTTTGCTCCTCTATAAAAACCTAACTCTATAATATCGCCAATAATCCTTTCAAATCTATCAGAGGCAAGGACATTGTTATCCATGAGGATTAGATTTTTCTTTGGGCCATATACTTCATCTATCCCCATTATTTGCTTTTTTATAGGTAAATAATGAATAAATTCAGGTTCAATAATGTTTACAGCACAAAAAGGGCAGTTGTTTGGACAACCGCGTGTCGCATAGGTAAGGAATGAATCTTTCAAATTATAGAGGTATTCTCATAAACCTTCTGAAAAAGAATTTATGTCAATACCCACTATAACGATCGGCATATTAAAAATATCTTTAAGATAATGAAATTCTCTATGCGCTTTTTCAAAATGCATCATTCCTGAATAAGTTTTTTTACCTCTAAGTAAAGCTTTCTGCTTGCCAATCTCACATAGAACATTTGCAAAATCAAATGTGGGGGTTATTAACACGCCAAGGTTGATTTGTTTTGAGTGGTAAGAAAGCATAAATTTTATGTAGTCTTGGTAGTAAGAACGCGCATTGCCAAATTCTACTTCTACTTGTACGCCATCTTTTCTGAAGTCATATTTTAAATCAAGTTCAGGTATGGCCCTACCTTCTTTGTCCCACCCATATTCAACAAATTTTCTTTCCAACTCTCTATTATAATAAATTTGACCTTCGTCAACCTGGAACATTATACTGCTTACTACCGATTTCAATTCATCTAACGCTCTATTTTCATAATCAATATTAGATGGTTGGTGTTGCATTGAATCAGCGATGTAAAGTCCCGCATTAACTGTATTTTCTTTTGTGATAGGAATTAGTTGATAAATATCGGAACTAACTTTCCTAAACTCCAAGAACTCTCCAACCGTTCCCGATCTGGTGGCTACAAAAACTTCATTGAGCCAATTGACAAAGGGGATATTCACTTTTGATGCGTATTTAATATGTACATGTTGCCGAACGTTATTCAATTTTCTTAAAGTTACCTTGGTTGATCTATTATCGCTATAGATTATGGTAATTTCCCTTTTATTGCCAACTTCTGGACTTTCAAAAAAAGATTCAAAGTTTTTATGAATTGTTATACCTTCCTTAAGCGTTGATTTCCCAACCAAGTGTTTGAAGTTCATCTTAATGCCTTTAAATCAAAAGTAGCTTTTGGTATTCTCGCCTCAAACTCATTTTTAGCTGCAGATGCAAATTCAGCAAAACGCGGCATCTCTTTTTTTAAAAGCCCTGCGTCAATTTCTCTTTTTAAGGGTAAATATTCCGGTTTTGGCACAACAATAAAATCATAAACAATAGCCTTGTCCTTGCCTTCCGCCAATCTAAGTATGCGCCCTCTCCTCTGAACAAACTCCCTTGGGTTGCTTGTACTTGCCAGAAAAAAGGCTGCTCTGGCTGAGGGAACATCTACACCCTCGTCTAAACACTTTATGGCAACTATGACCTGTATATCTCCATTGGCAAATTGCTCAAGTATTTTTTGCCTGTCACTTAAGGATACGGTATGAACAAATTCGTGACATTTTAATCCCAAATCGGCAACCGCACGAAGCACCTTTTTGTGGGAACCGGGCGCACAATAGACGAGAATATGGCTTAATGTTTTTTCTTTTTCACGGGATTGTTTGATCATGTCCTTCAATAGAATCAAGAGATTATCGAGTTTTTCTTCAGCAGATGCTATAATCCTTGACCGTTCTAAAAATAATCTTTTCAATTCTTCTTCGACATCTAATCTGTTATCTTCCATTCTTTTCATTAGCAACGCGATTCTTGCCGTTAAGCCTTCATATAACTCCATTTCTTCAGCATTAAGATTGACCAGTTCCGGTTTATACTCGTATGGAGTAAGATATTTGCCTATGGCTTTTTCTAATGGAAATTCAAAGCAGACTGGACCAAAATATGTAAAGATAGCTTCTGTTCCTTTTTCGTCAAACCATCGTCTTGGCGTGGCAGACAAACCTAACCTCATATCTGTATTAGAAATCATTGCCTGTTTTAAAATTGGAGCGCCAAGCCCATGCACCTCATCACCGATAATCATGGTGTGCTCTGGCTTGAGTTTTTTTATGGCCTTGGCGAATCTTTCTGTAGCAGCAGTTGCATGGACAGCCATGATACATATATGTTGAAGAGCATTTATGTTGAAATCCTGAATCTTGCTTTTGACCTTTATGTGCCAACCCTTATGAGCGCTGCTACATAAAATGGGATTGAAACCAACTTTGATACAATCCCGCTCCCATTGTTCAAGAAGATGCAAATAAGGCACAAGTATTATGAGAGCAAGCCTTCCAATCTCCTTGAAACGGTTGAGCGCTGCCGACAAAGACGTCAAAGTCTTACCAGTCCCGGTAGCCATTTCAAAAACACCTCGGCAATTTGCTGAAATCCAGCTTTGAATTGCCTCTTCCTGGTATGAATAAAGGTTAAATGTGTTTTGAAGGCCTTCAGAAATGGTCAGAGGCAAAACATTTGCTGTCATCGGCTTCACATAAGGCCTTTGATCGGTTGTTCTTAGCCTCATAAATTTTTGTCGAATAGCTTCGGGGATTGTAAATATTCTAAATTGACGATTGCCTCTTTCCCATAGTTCTGTCAGCCTTTTATAATGCCGCTCAGCAAACGGATATTGCCCTTCTTCCCATGATTTAAAAACCGAAAAAGCTTCTCCGTTCAGGGAACCCTTGACTGTGTCGTTAAAGGAACCATGGATAGCAACTCGGTTGCCTTCTTCATCAATAAATACACCGACCTTATCGTGATAATCGCTGCCCATTTTGTATTCTCTTGCTACAGCGAATCTGAATTCCATTATATTATCTGCAATCATCCACGCTAAAGCATTCAGGGTGTCTTTTTTCAGGGTAGTAGCGATATCGACAACCTGTTTTTCAAGAACATTTTTAAGTATCTCGTTAGATTTTGCCTCTTCCCCAAGTCGGAATGCCTCCCAATCCGATCTTTCGAGAATTGGCGATATAACAAACCGGGCCGTACCACCATTATCGATTAACCCAGTAACTCCCTCAACAGCTAATCTTAACCAACCTGACGTAAAATATCCCACACCTCTAAGATATAATTTAGAGTTTTGAAGTAAGGGAACAATCAGATCATGAACAAGGTCATATTCTGCGCTATCGTATACCGGCAACAAGTTCAAATCTTTAAGCATCTTTTGTTAATTCTCTTAAAATGATTTCCTGTCCAATAATACGTACCTTATTAGAATTTCCAAGCATACCATGAGTAATTCTTTTTTTAACTATTCCTAAATCTACAAGTTTTTGACAAAATAAGTCAAGATTTTCAGCACCGTTGTGCTCGCGCTTTAATATTTCACATACAAGATCCTCAAATGATTCAATACCAAACGGATTAGAAACTGGAACGTAAGCATTCTTCCTATCGCCAAGAATTTTAAAATTATCACCTTTTGTTAAAATATCTGCTATTAAAAGTTCAGTCCAATATAAATTGTTACCCAATTCCGGCAAGTCTGATAACTCTGTAATCAACTCGATTAAACCATAACATTGGCCTGCTTTCACTTCATCTTCAAAAACATATTTTGCAATTTTCTCAATCTGCTTTTGTTTTTCATTGCTCCACTCTATTGTTTCTGTGTGAACCAAACATTGGTCTAAATATTGACAAATACTTTCTTTAAAACCAACAAGATAGACTGTTTGTTCTGAATATCCCAAGCCTTCCACAAAGTTTCGCTGCAGTTCCTGGCGGGTACAAAAAGACTTTTTATTTTTAATATATTCGGCCATATCGTCTAATATATTATTTCTTTTTGTATCCTCATGGCTGAGCAAGCGTATCTGGGGATATTTTTTTACCTCAAGCCTGTCGTTGGCGTGAAGTTGCAAGATAGAAAACAACAATTCCGGACTATCCACGCCCATAAGCGCACAGGTGACCTTTTTTTCTTTAAATATTTTGACAACCGATACATGTTTTGTTTTTGAAATAAGGCCTTGGATATAAGCTATAATCTCTATTAATCTTTGTTTTTCAATATTCAAATAATCCGCATGAATATATCCATTTTTGGTGCGGAAAACATCGGGTATTCTTGCTAAATGCTGGTTTAGGGCATAATCTGGTATACATAAACTTTCTAGGGCATAACGTTTTAATGCTGTTAAAGCAACTGTTCCCTCAACTTCCCTTATAGACTCTTCAATAGCTTTTGTAATGGGAATCTTTTGGACATCACCTTTATTCAAATATATGTATGGATAATGGGGGTAGGAAAACAAAAGGTCACCTGACTTTCTCAAACATGAATATAAGGCCGACTCAGAAGGAATTCCTGATTCGATGCTTTTTTCCTTAAAAACTTCAAAGGCTCCATGGACTGAAATAAAAGGAACACCTTGTTTGAGTTTTTCTTCAGCCCACTTTTCCACTTGCCTAATTAGACCATAAGGAAAAACAGCATACTCTTTATGAATAAAAGTACCCCGGTCCCACAACAGCACGTTTTCGGATCTATCCAGAGCCGCGTGTATATTATGTGCTTTCAAATAGGTGTCTTTAGTTCGATATTTTTTGATTTCTTCGTAAATTTCATTAAAATGCATTGCACGTTTGTTTCGTTTTAATATAGATTCAGAAGCAAGCAAAAGGCTTCCGTATAACAAATTCCACCTATATATGCTATAAAGCTTTCCGTCTTTTAGTGCTATAATCCTCTTCAACTGTTCACTGTCAGCAATCATATACTCAACAAGTGATGCCGAGGGTTTAAAGTAGGGCTTGCTTCCATGCTGACAATTTATTCTACAGAAGTTGCTTAACATACCAGCCGCTTCATTGATATATGTTTCTTCGTGTTCTAATATGAAGCCTGAAAATTGCTTCACAACCTTGTCGCAATTCTTACAAACAAAGTTTATCGAAAGGATATATTTATTGTTATCAACCGTTTCTTGCCGAATCAAGTTTTCCTGTGCAAATATTAAAAGATTATCCATTCCAGACACCGAAAAAGGCTTGTCAGACTTAAATAAGAACTGTAATTTTTTAGTTAACTCTGATAATGACAAAATTCCGGCCGATTCATATAACAGGGAATCTATCATTACCCATAAAGGATAAAGTTCATTAATTATTTTGTGGTGCTTTAGCTTTTGAACATATTTTTTTTCAATCTGTCTTATTCTTTCCCTCGTGAGCCCATATTTTTGTCCCACAGATCCTAACGTTTGAGGTTCATACCCATTCCAACCCATCCTTTCGAAAAACACCTTTGCATTTCTCATATTTTTTGTTTTTTCAGATATCCAATTCAATAATATTGATTCGAGCGAATGCGGTTCGAGCCTACCATACTCTAAGGGTTTAAAAATATTGATCAGTTTATCTGCATAAACATGAAAAGACTCCAAAAGCAAAAGACATTCCATGGCTTTTTCATTCAATCCATACCTTTTTAATATTTCATATTCAGTCAATTCAAAGAAATCACTCCATTTATAAATCTCAAAATCGTGCAGTCGATCCAGCATATTTTGAGGAATAAAGGATGGCGTAATAAATAAGCAATTGACAATAGAACGGACATAAACATTTGAAAATATTTCTGCATTGTTGGTTATACTGTCGAAATTTAAAATCATATCTCTATTCAAAGATTGAGTTATTAAACCAATTATTGACTTCAGCACTTGACTAAATTGTGGCTTTGAAGGCCATAGATTATAAATATAACTTATTGACAGCGTTAATATGTTGTCGAGTGTATCTTCCTGATAAATGCAATATCGACAAAGCCTGTCCCACTCTTCTTTTGAAAAATCCAATGCCGAGAAAGTTAAATGTTCAAAATGTTCAATAAGTGTATTTTTTTCAATATTAGAAATACCAATAATATCAATGATTGTTTTATTAAGTATGCTATGAGTAGCAGGGACCTGCCTTGCGCAATCTTTAGATTTTTTACATCCTTTCATATCTAAAGCCTTATAGCCTGATTTTGCTTTGACAAATTCTTAATACAACTTGCTCTGCCGTATAAATGTTTATCAGTTTATGAACAAATCCATTCTATTATTTATACCGATTCGTCCTCGTTTTACCCTTTTATCAATGAAATTCCAAGGAATATTGACTGTTTGGCCCATTAATCTATCACCTCTAATCATGCTCTCCTTTTTAGAAAACCTTTTTACTTTTTTTGATGATCCATCGTATATTCAAACATAGATACAGCCACAACAGTGCCACACTTAGTGAAGAGACAAGACCGCACATCAAAATTCTCAGCGGTGTCGAGGGAACCCCTGGACATAAAATCAGACTCCGGCAATAGATTAAATTAGTCATTTATCTCCTCACAACCTTATCCTTTATCAGTGGGTCTTGATTAAGATAACAGGTTTTCAAGAACTGGGGGTTGTCTCCCTGGACAATCATGTTCTGCCAACCATCATTGTCAGGTTCGCCGGATCTCCTTACCACCTGGAGCGGAGCTGCCTGCCCAAGTATGGAAGCGTTTGCAAAAATAACATCTTCTGATCTTTTTCCGGCATATTCGATGGTGGGAATTTTGAATTTTGTGAATCCTTCAAAGTCAATTTTCCCGTCCTGACAGAGTTTATCAGCAAAAGAGGGAAAGAGTTTCGAGATAAGCTCATGAGGCGGTTCGGTGCTATTGTTTATTGCATCGAATAGTTGTTTAAAGTCAGCTTCATTCAGATCGATCTTCGGCATAACCCATTCACTCCTGCCTGTTTTGTCTGCCAGAATCAGGCAGTTTTCCGGAATCTTATTACCTCTACGGCGTGTTTCCTCTTTTTTGCATCATCAACAACGGCCTCTATATCTTCAACCATATCATCGTTAATCCATTTGTTCCCGCATAAGGAACCAGACCGAAGCAGGAACATCTCTAACCACCACAACAGTGTCTTTTAAATCCACTGCAAATGTTGCAGTTCCATCTTTTTTCTTCCCGCTGCACATGGGGCAGACATTAACGGGCTGATCTTTCATGATTTTTTCCATGTCTTATTTTCTTTCATCTCAGCTAAAAACCAGTTCTTACAACTGATAACATTAGCTCTAGGAACCTTTTTCTTCATTTTAGTATAAAAATATTTTACCTGTTAAAACAAAAAATGCAATCGCTACCATATATAGAATGTTAACCCTTTGATTCTATAATTTCAAACATTATTAGTTCCCTTATCCCAACTTCATGATCCCATAAATAAAGCTCTATAGAATCAGCTACTTACCCTTACCATATGTCTTGTTTAGGCACTACTGATTTTTTACAGGATGGTCTTTACTGTCTTCCCTGGACTATGACAGAT